>JAESGH010000233.1_pt1 | contig 95551 bp, 90 predicted proteins | sample 9269641 | NCBI WGS metagenome assembly JAESGH01 (sample SAMN14515345, study PRJNA621665) | algae metagenome | isolation source: Phormidium tanganyikae FI6-MK23 and co-occurring heterotrophs from granitic... | place: USA: Fort Irwin, California | collected 1998-05-24 | reverse complement strand
CAGTGGGGCAAAGATAACACGACTTTCTTTTATTATCCAAATATATTTAACATAAAATTCAGTTTTGGGTAATATTCATCCCTAACTCTCTGGTTGTATGGGGGAATAATTTTGGTGAGAAGTGAGATGTAAGAGGTGAGAAGTAAGAAGTGAGAAGTGAGAAGTGAGAAGTGAGGAGTGAGAGGTGAAAGGGGAAAAGTAAAAAGGATGAAGGATGAAGAGACAGAAAGTGAGGTGGACTAGTGGAAAAAAGTTGGAAGGTGAGAATGACAGAAGATTAAACCTTCAAGGTTTTGGAAACCTTGAAGGTTGGGGGTATTATAATATGGTGAATCTGTAAGGGAAATAAAAATGAGAAGAAAAAAAGTAAAAGGGAGAGGTCAGTGGTGAGACGTGGGCGGTGAAAGGATTATGGGGCAGTTGAAGTCAGGTAAGAATTATATATCTTGTCGTTATAATGAAAAGGTGAGTGAACTATATAGATGTTGATGGCAAGAAGGTTGTAATTTTTTAAAGGTTGAATGTAAATCCTGAATTTAAACCCCGGATGTTTCTATTTCTTACTTTTCACTTCTCACTTTTCACTATTCAATTTTCACTTCTTACTTCTTACTTCTCACTTATAACTTCCCCCCTAGCCCGGATCGAACGGCATGTCTGAGCTCTTTTCTGCTTATTGTTTGCGGCGGCAAAGCCGCCGCAAACAATAAGCAGAAAAAGCGAGTAGTGAGAGCCGGAAATAGCTCCCGGAAAGAAATGGGCGGGGTGGAGGGTACTAGGGTAAAAGGGTTGGTGAGTGGATCACTATCAATAATGGCGAATATTTTTCATGATGGATTATTTTATATAATACTATATATATGTAAATCTTTATTAAAACTGTCGTTTTGCTTCCTTTCTTTAAAATATATTATTAAATTTGAATATGAGTTTTGGAAAAGATTTATTAAGGAAAATCAAAAGCACTGAACTACCTGGAGAGAATGCTCACGGCATTTTCTCACCTCCCTACCGTCCGGTTTTCACTTATGAAGAAGTTTTAACGAAAAACCCCAAATTTGCTGCTGTAAATATCATTTTATATCTTAAAAATGATGAATGGCATTTTCCCCTGATTCAAAGAACAGTCAATGAGCACGACAGGCACAGCGGACAAATTTCCCTACCCGGCGGAAAAAGGGAAGAGATGGACAGGGATTTTGCTGAAACTGCTATTCGAGAAACATCAGAAGAAATAGGAATTGAAAAACATTATGTAAGGATTATCCGTGATATGTCCCCAATTTATATTCCTCCGAGTAATTTTTATGTGTATCCTTATATATCATACACGAAGAAAAATCCCGAATTCATTTTACAGCAGAGCGAGGCGGTGGAAGTTATTGAATTTCCGATAACCTGCTTTTTGGGTCTCCCTGATGAGCCTGAGATCATGGCCATGCCTACCGCCGGAGGGAAAGAAGTGCCGGTGATCAACTTCAACGGATACATTATCTGGGGCGCAACGGCGATGATATTAAGCGAGTTCAGCCAGTTGCTGAAAAAAATGTAACTTTGCACCACTGTGTTTAATTGAAAGATGGCGAAGAAAAATATTTTCACCGATGCGTTCGGAACTCCTTATTTTTTAAAAAGGTTAATTATTTTCATACTGGGAATTGTATCGTACAGAAGATTCAATGGATTTAATAAGCTTAAAATTACGGGCACCGAACATCTTGTGGATCTACCGGATTCCAATGTTTTGTTTGTGTCTAACCACCAGACGTATTTTGCGGATGTTGCAGCGATGTACCATGCATTCTGCTCTGTAAATAACGGATATTTGAATACAATCAAAAACCCTATTTACCTGCTGAATCCAAAAATCGATTTTTATTATGTAGCTGCGGAAGAAACAATGAATAAAGGGATTCTTCCAAAAATATTCAAAATCGCCGGTGCGGTGACAGTAAAAAGAACCTGGAGAGCGGAAGGTAAAAATGTAAACCGAATGGTTGACATGAGTGAAGTGGATAATATTATGAAAGCTCTGGACAACGGATGGGTTGCTACGTTTCCGCAGGGAACAACCTCTGCTTTCGCACAGGGAAGACGGGGAACGGCAAAACTGGTGAAAAATCAGCGACCGATTGTAATTCCCATCAAAATAAATGGATTCCGAAGGGCTTTCGACAAAAAGGGGCTTCGTGTAAAGGTAACAGGCGTAAAGCCTACCATGGAATTCAAACCGCCATTGGATATTGATTACGACAAAGAAAATGCTCACGAAATCTTACATAAAATCATGACCGCTATCGAGCAAACTGAAGATTTCAATTTACTGCACAATTATGATGAAGAACTAAAAGCTAAAAAATCGGAACCAAAAGATTCATAACACTAAGTAAGAACATTATGAAAAGAATATTAGGAATTTTATTCGCCATCATAGTATTAATTTCATGTAACAGCCAAAAAAGATATTCGGATTTTGACATCAGCTATTCGAAAAGCGGAGGCTATGCACCAATCTACGAAAATCTTCTGATTAAAGGTAATAATGCTTTCTATTCTTTTGAAGGAAACGGTAAAAAATTAAAGCAGAATTTTAATATTTCCAATGAAGATTTAAACCGGCTTGAAAACACGCTTTCACAAAATAATTTCAGGAGGATTGAAGAGGATCATAAAAAGATCTACGATTTTATATCAACTTCTATTAATATAAAGAAAGGTCCTAATTCCGGCAGCAAGACAGATGCGAGTGCGATCATGCCGAATTATAAAACCAACTGGACAAACATTACCTATGTTTTCCAGGAGATCATTAATGCTAATGTTAAAAAACAGTAACACATTTTGAAGACCCATTTCATAGCTATCGGCGGAAGTGCCATGCACAATCTTGCTATTGCATTAAAAGATAAAGGATATCAGGTTACAGGTTCAGATGATGCTATTTTCGAACCTTCTCGAACAAGACTTGAAAAAAAAGGAATTCTGCCTGAAGAACTGGGCTGGTTTCCTGAAAAAATAACATCTGATCTGGATGCGGTTATTCTGGGCATGCATGCGCATCAAGATAATGCTGAACTGGCAAAAGCCAAAGAACTAGGGCTAAAAATATATTCTTATCCCGAATTTCTTTATGAGCAGTCAAAAAATAAAACCAGGGTTGTCATCGCAGGTTCTCATGGAAAAACAACCATCACCTCGATGATTCTTCATGTCCTGAATTTCCACCAGAAAGATGTAGATTACATGGTGGGAGCACAGCTTGAAGGTTTCGACTGTATGGTTAAACTTTCACAGGAAAATGATTTTATGGTGCTTGAAGGTGATGAATACCTCTCCTCTCCTATCGATCTACGTTCCAAATTTCTTCTTTACCAACCGAACATCGCTTTAATGAGTGGTATTGCCTGGGACCACATCAATGTATTTAAAACATTTGATGATTATGTAGATCAGTTCAGGAAGTTTGTGGCAAGCATTACGCCGGGAGGAATTCTTGTCTACAATGAAGAAGACCCTGAAGTTGTAAAAGTAGTGGAAAATGCCGAAAATTATTTCAGAAAAATTCCTTATAAAACACCTGAATACGAAATCACCAACGGGAAAGTACATCTGAAAACTGAAATGGGCGATGTTCCGCTTTCCGTTTTCGGGGCTCACAATTTACTAAACCTTGAAGGAGCAAGACACATCTGTCATACATTAGGCATTATGGATGAAGATTTCTATGAGGCCATCATGAGTTTCAAAGGTGCTTCAAAACGTCTTGAAAAAGTAGAAAGAGACGACAACGGAACGCTTTATAAAGATTTTGCACACGCTCCAAGCAAAGTGAAAGCAGCGGTAAAAGCATTCTGTGAGCAATTTAAAAGCGAAAAAAAATACGGTTTTCTGGAACTTCATACCTATTCAAGTTTGAATCCTGTTTTCCTGGAACAATATGATCATGCGATGGACGGACTGGAGGAAGCGATTGTTTTCTATTCTGAAGATGCCTTGAAAATTAAAAGAATGGAACCTATTTCCCCGGATCTGATCAAAGAAAAGTTTAAAAATCAAAACCTGAAAGTTTTCACCAATGCCGAAGAACTTCATGCGTATTGGAATACTTTAGATAAAACCCAAGGCGTATATCTGATGATGAGTTCCGGAAATTTTGGCGGGCTTGATCTTACAAAATAATTTTATCGAATATAAAAGCAAAACTCCTTTCAGCCCGAAAGGAGTTTTTTGTCAGTTAATTCTTTTATAAAAACGTCTTAATATATCTTTGGTACCATCCCCGTCAAAATCCTGAGTGCGGTCTTCTGCCACCATATCGGTTTCATTGAGTTTTGTTACGAAATACGGATAATTTTCCTCGTTCTCAAACCAGAATTTGCCATTTCCTTTATCGAATATATACTTCTTTGTTACGGCATCTGTTTTTACACAGGTATTGTTGCTTTGAGCATAAATAATTGAAAGAAGATGGGTATTAGTAAATTCATAAGTACTTTTTTTCTCGCAATCTGTGGAAAAAGAAGTCTGGATATTCTGATTTAAAGACCTGTATATCTCAGCTTTTTCAACGTACCATTCTCCAATGATAGAAGCTTTATTGCTGAGAGCCTGATCTTCATCATTACCACTGCAGGAAATTATAGACAATAGAAGAACCGATACCATTATTTTATTCATGATTTTTTGAATGCTTTAAGACAGCAAAAATACTATTAATTTACACTGTTTTATCTGATTCAAATAGAATTTTTCAGCCTCTTCATTGGCTATAATCTTTTTTAATGATCATTGCCATTTCCATTTAATATTTTTGAAACAGCAATTGCTTCCGAAACAGTATCAAGACTATAAATCTGCATGATCCCCTGGTTTGCCGCCGCCTGCGCCAATATGTTCTGCTGATTTTGAGCGTTAACTGCATTTTGAAATAAGATTCCAGTTGAATGGGCTAAAGACTGGTAAAGATTTCCCATTGCAATGGCAGGAGCATCGCCCACCACTTTTACATTTGCCTGAGTGACAGAATCTGTAATCTGATCGTTTACTTTTGAATCCATAATTTTTAGTTTTTATGTGTTATGCTAATTTAAATGATATTTTTAATAAAAAAAAAGAAGCAATAAATATTTATTACTTCCTTTATTTTAATTAATGTATTGCTTAAATATCTGCAACCGCATTTAGCATTTTTTCTTCCCAAGCCGGATCTTTCGGATCGAAGAACAGTCTTTTGCCGGTATCTAGAGAGCGGACAACATTCATTTCATCTTCCGTTAATTCAAAATCAAAGACATTAAAATTTTCCTCGATTCTTGAAGGGGTAACCGATTTCGGGATCACACAGAAACCTTCCTGAAGATGCCATCTTAAAATAACCTGCGCTACCGTTTTGCCGTATTTTTCACCAATTGCTTTAAGATCTGCATTATCCAGCAATCCTGCGTTTCCATTACCAAGTGGGCTCCATGGCTGTGTCACAATATTGTTTTCTCTGTTGTACTTTTGAAGTTCTTTCTGCTGGAAAATCGGGTGCAGCTCAATCTGATTGATTACAGGAAGTATTGTTGCATTAGCCTTTAATTCTTCCATCTTGTCTTCAGGAAAATTACAAACTCCAATTGCTTTGATCTTTCCTTCCTGATACAACTCTTCCATTGCTTTCCACGCTCCGGTAAAATCCGAATACGGCCAGTGAATCAAATACATATCCAGATAATCCAGCTGCAATCTGTCCAGTGTTCTCTGGAAAGCACCTTTTGCCTTATCATAAGCAGTATCCTGAACCCAAAGTTTCGAAGTAATGAATAGTTCTTCTCTATCTACTCCACTATTTTTAATAGCATTTCCAACGGCAGTTTCATTCTGATATATAGCAGCGGTATCAATCATTCGATAGCCGGTTTCAATAGCTTTAACGACTGCATTTTCACATTCTTTCAGATCCTCCATCTGCCAAACTCCGAAACCTAAAGCCGGAATATCTACTCCGTTATTCAATGTTATTACAGGCTGTCCTGTATATGTTTTCTGTTGCATAATCTATATTTATCTATTTATAATTTGTTAAAAATTAACTTCTTTTCCCATCATTTTCCTGAACAGTTCTTTGATATGATCGATCTCTGTCTGATAGTTTGTTTTCTTCCTGCAACCGAAATATAAAGTATTTTTCAACTGCTTTTTCCCTTCCCATATCAACTGGATTTCACCGTTTTCAATTTCTTTTTTACATAGAAAGTCCGGAACCACTGCCAAACCTGTTCCGCCTTTCAGACAGCGCACAATGGAATTGAGATTCGGAACAATATAGTTGGGGCGGAAATTCGGCTTATGGCCAAAATTCAGGATCCAGAACTGAAAAAGATGTTCCATATCTCCTGCCGTACCGTACCATTTTTCATTTTTTAGCCATTCTTCTGCGTGTTCGATGCCTTTATCATTCAAAATATTTTCAAATTGCTCTTTGTCGACATCTTTTCCGCCGACAAGAATGATCTGTTCTGACGAAAATGCTTCGTGTTCAATATTTGGAGAAATACCTTTTTTCGGAGTAATGATTAAATCTAAAATTCCCTTGTCCAACTGATCAAGCATTTCCCGGTATTCCCCAAAGCTAATGATCAGGTTGAAAGGCAGACTTGAAACATACTGCTCCAGGGTTGTCTGAAAAGTTTCAAAACACATGCCGACACTGATGGTAGGCGTAAGTTTCTCCGTAGATTTCTGAAAGTTTTTCTCCACTTCTTCCAGTTTCGATAACGGTTCTGAAACGGCATTGAACAAGACTTTTCCTCTTTCGGTAGGGATCATTCTTCTTCCCGTTCTATCAAAGAGCTTATATCCTACATACGCTTCAAGAGAACTGAGATGAAGACTTACTCCTGGCTGAGAGATAAATAAGGTATCTGCAGCTTCCGTAAGTGTCCCTGTCTTATAGATTGCTTTAAAAGTCCGGTACCATTCTAAATTGACCATAGGTATTACTTTTATGATGCAAAGTTAGCTAAATAATTACAATTATAATATTTTCACAGTCAATGAACATAACAAATCGTGTATATATTCAAATAACCAATTGATTTACAACACATTAATTATACTATTATATAAATAATAATTAGTTATGATTTTTATTATTTTTATTATAGCAATGTAACAAATACCTTTGTACCGTAAAATTTAACAATCAAAACAATGAAAAAAATATTCATTATTAACGGTGGACAAAACTTCGGACATTCCGGAGGAAAATATAATCATACCATTGCAAAAAATACCCTGGAAGTATTAAAAAACTTCGACAATGTAGAAATTCAGATTACAAACATCAGCGAAGGTTATGACAAAAATGAAGAAGTTCAGAAATTCGTGTGGGCAGATTATATTATATACCATACTCCGATCTGGTGGTTTCAGCTGCCGAATGGATTTAAGAAATATATTGACGAAGTTTTTACGGCAGGACATGCCAAAGGAATTTATATGAGTGACGGGAGAACATCAGAAAATCCGAAGATTAACTATGGAACCGGAGGAATGCTCGGAGGAAGAAAATACATGCTAACCACAAGCTGGAATGCTCCTGAAACGGCTTTTACGCTTCCGGGAGAATTCTTCAGCGAAACGAGCGTTGATGAAGGTCCATTATTCGGTTTTCACAGAATGAATGCTTTTGTATCATTAGAAAAAATGGAGAGTTTCCATTTCCACGACGTGGAGAAAAATGCAGATGTAGAACGCGATATGAAACTATATAGGGAACATCTTACCGCAATTTTTGAAAAAGAATTAAAAACCCAGTTAGTGTAATGAAGATTTATTTAACCGCCATCATTAAAGCGAAAGAAGAATACAGAACAGAGGTTTTGGAAGTTCTTCAGAATATGGTAAAAGAAACGGTGAAAGAAGAAGCGAACGAATTGTATACGCTTCATCAGGGAATTGAAAATAAAAACCATTTCATTTTCTACGAAATCTGGAAAAGTGAAAAAGGCCTCGCTGAACACAATCAGCAACCGTACATCAAAGCGTTTGCTGAACTGATTGATAAAAAGCTTCAGGAAAAGCCACAGATTTACCTTACTGAAATTATTCAATAAAAACGAGCATATGAAGAAGAAAATCATCAAAAAAGAGCATTATAATTTTCTCAATACTTTCTGTTTGGTGCGGAAGTTTCATAATAGTATTAAATATAATTGATTATGCTTAGTCTTAAAAATTTCATCTTTATATTAATGATCATAGCAATGAATACCATTTCCGCACAACAAAGAGATCCATGCAGGTATATCAAGACACCGTCCGGCTACCTGATGGTACTCAGACAGGGCGACGATGTGCTTGCTCATATTGAAAGCCTTGCGAAAAGCGAAAATATTCCTTCTGCAAGTTTTACGGGAATTGGCTTTGCTTCGGAAGTTACATTTGGATTCTATGATTTCGAAGCAAAGAAATTTAATCCTAAAACATTTAAAAAAGTAGAAATGGGAAGCCTCACCGGATCTGTCGCCTGGAACGAAAAAGGCCCGTCGATCCACGTACATGGAGTGGCAACTGATGACAAATTCAATGCTTACGGAGGACATATTCTGTCACTTTATGTAGGAACCGGTTCTATGGAAGTTTATATCAATGTTAATGACAAAAAATTAGAGCGGCAGGTCGAACAGCCCATAAATGCAAATGTTCTTCAGCTCAGATGCCCTTAAATAAAAAGAGCTTTTCATCATCGAAAAGCTCTTTTTTACTTTAAATAAAGAATTATTTCCCGATCGGCATGTGCGTGGAAATTGCGATTCTGTTCCACATATTAATGACAACTGCAGCCATAATAATATCTGCCAGCTGATTTTCATTAAAGAATACTTTTGCTTTTTGATAGGTTTCTTCCGAAAGTCCTTTGTTGCTGATCAGCGTAACTTCTTCCGTAATTTGTAAAATAATCTGCTCTTCTTCAGTGAATAATTCTTTCGCATCTCTCCATGCATTCAGAAGAAAAATCCTTTGTGGCGTTTCACCATATTTTAATGCATCTTTGGTATGCATATTCAGGCAAAATGCGCAGGCATTGATCTGGGAAGCCCTGATTTTGATTAATTCTTTTTGAATCGGCGTTAAAAAACTGTTTTTAAGGGATTCTTCCATTCCTATTCCTGCTTTATAAGCAGCCGGGTGAACTGTTGTCCAATCGAATCTTGCGTTCATAATATTTTGTTTTAAATTTCTGAGACAAAGTTCCGATTTACAGATTCTAAAAATCTTAAACTGGTTTAAGAACGTAATTTTGCCCTGATCTCACTTAAGTATTCGGGTGTAAATCCCAGAAAAGAAGCAATTAAATACTGTGGAATTCTCTGGATAAACCAAGGGTATTGCGTACTGAAATGCACATATAATTCTTCCCTGGAAAATTCATAAAGATACCTGATCCTCCTTTCTGCTGCGGCATAAGCTCTCTGATAGACCATCCTGAAATAACGCTCCATCACTGGATGTTTTTTCAGAAGCGCTTCCTGGGAGTGGAAATCGATTTTCAGAAGTACTGATTTTTCAACCGCCTGAATACAAAAACCAGATTTCATCTGTCTTTCGTACGCAAAAGTATCGGTGATCCACCAGTTTTCTATGGCAAATTCTGTTGTTTGTTCAATTCCTTTTTCATTAATAAAAAACTTTCTCAGGCAGCCTTTAACAACAAAAAACATCGTTCTGCAAATTTCGCCGTCGGACATCAGATCCTGCTTTTTCTTTACTTCCAGTACCTGAAAAAAAGAAATTACAGAAGCAAATTCCTCATCATCAATGTCAATAAATTTATCCAGATGCTGTTTAAAAATTTCCATTCTAAAAATTATATGATCAAACTTAACTTTATTTTTTTAGTTTTACAATCACAAAACACGTTATCATGGAAATTGTAGCCAAAATCTTGATTGCAGCAGTAGCTCTGGAACACCTTTATATTCTCTGGATGGAAATGTTTGCCTGGGAAACCAAAGGAAAAGAAGTATTCAAATCGGCTTTACCTCCGGAAATGTTCAAACCAACCAAAGGATTAGCAGCCAACCAGGGATTGTACAATGGCTTTCTCGCTGCAGGATTGCTTTGGACTTTCCTGATTGAAGATCCGAAATGGCAGACCAATATTGCCTTATTTTTCTTAACATGCGTTGCTGTAGCCGGGATTTACGGCGCAGTTTCAGCGACGAAAAAAATCTTTTTTGTTCAGGCATTGCCTGCAATTCTGGCGATTATTGCGGTGCTTTTGAAATAAACTTTTTCTCGTTAATTAATCATTTTAGGAGCTTTTTTCCCGCTTTCCGCACTCGCTATTTTCAGGTTTCGGAGCGGCGGCTTCGCCGCCGCTCCGAAACCTGAAAATGAGCTCAAACAAAGCTTCAATCGGGGCTAAGACAGTCTTCACTGTAACAACTACCAGGAAAATGTACAATTGCTTAAAGAAATAAAATCGACGAAATTTACATTGACATTATAGTCTTAAAAAAATCTTTGTCCCCTTAAAAGTATTGTTTAGATGCTTTCAGGATGACAGCTATGAGATAAGAATTAAACCAAAATCTGCGTGATCCGCAAAATCTGCGGGAATTATAGTAACATAATAATCTTTTTAAAATCATTATACTCTTAAAAATATTATTTAGTTCCTTTCAGGAATCTGCGGGAGACTAAAAATTCAAAATTTCATCAAGCTTTTTCTTCATGTTTTCAGGGGTATACAAACCCTCATGATATTCAATCAGATTTCCGTCTTTATCTAAAATAATCCACAACGGATAGACAGGCTGGTTTTTATTTTTTGATAAAGCCAGAGCCAGCTCATGGATTCCGGAATTTCCATTCGGCAAATAAATAAATTCCCTTCCCTGAAAAGTAATTTTTTCTTTCATATTTTCAGCATCAAAACTGATGACATAAAAATTTTCATTCAGCAATTCAATCAAATCCTTCTCTTTTTTTAATTGAAATGCCTCCATCTTACAAACCGAACACCAACTTGTATAGAAATGAATAATAACAGGCTTTGGATTTACCTTCTGCTGAATTTCCAAATCCGCAAAAGTGCCTGTCTTTATCTGTGAAAGACAAAAACACGGCACCAACATTAAAAATAAAAATATCGTTAAGCTTTTCATTTCATACTCTATTTCTGCCGCAAAAGAGACAAAAGATTTCCGAACCTTTTTTAGATTTTAAAAGAATGCAAAAATACACGTATATTTTGCAAACTTTTTAAATGCTTTTTAAACATTAAAAAACAAAAATATCGATAAGCTTTTCATTTCATATTATTTTCTCTATCGCAAAACAAAAGCGTACATACATTTTGTAAAACTTTTGGAATTCTTTATATGATAATTTCTTTTGCTTCTTTTGCGGTTAATCTTATTTTAAACATGAAACATCCAATTTCCTTTCTCATTAAAATGAACCCAATAATTAATTTAATCAAGCGACCGGTCCAAGCTTCGCGTAGCAAATTTATTTGCCTTTGCTTTCTAAAAAATGATCATCTTTTAATATAAGCTTTGCGTCAAAACTTTTAACTTTCAATTATTATTTCAAAATATATTTAACTCCCAGAAAACCTCTTATCTTTTGCATCGGAGCATATCCGTACGTCGTATCAAAAGTATACTGATAAGGATTCCCAATCGGATCATCAACATTTTTATCAAATGGATCAAACGACCTCATCAAAGGGTCTTTCGGGCTAAAATTAAACAGATTCTTGATTCCGCAGTACACCTCAAATCCGGATTTGAAAATTTTAGAAATTTGAATATTGGCTAAACTGTAAAACGGTGAATATTCAGGACGATAATCATTCGGTAAGACCGGCAACCGCATCGGTCCGTAGAATTGCCCTGTAAAGTCGATTGCCAGATTACCTGCAAATTTATACGTAATATTATAGGTTCCGCTCCATTTCGGGGCGTGTAGCTGCTGTGACTTCTCTCTTTCTCCGTCAAATTTCTGGTATACATCAAGATAAGTAACACCTAAACCGACACTCAGCGGAAAGCTGAAATTGTAATCTGCATTTAATGATACACCTCTTGAAATTCCATAACCTTTCAGATTATCATAAATAATTTTTTCAGGATCGGTATCAAAATCTCCTACAATCTTATTGCTGAAGTAGGTATAAAAAGCAGAAGCATCAAGGTTGATCAGGTTTTTTCCTGCAGGAATCTTCCAGATGTAATTCAGATTTCCGTTGACTGATCTTTCCGGCTTTAAATCAGATTGAATAACCACTTCGCGCGAACCCGTAAGCGCTGCATGATCTTCCGTAAAGAGATTCACCACCCGGAATCCCGTCCCGAAATTGAACCTCAACGTATGATAAGGATTGGGAGAAAATTTCCAGGCAAAACGTGGCGAATGTACCGCATGATGAATTTTATCATAATCAAACCGATAACCGAGCAATATCGTATTCTTGTCATTGATTTCCCATTGATCCTGTACAAACGCTCCGAATATCGGCGATTTCATAGGAGCATTCATTCCTTCAGTAGAAAGGGTTCCTGGCGTATTGTCATCATAAAATGTTCTTTTCAAGGTAGCCCCTGCCGTAATATCATGGTTTCCGAATTTTCTATCCCAGAAAGTCTGCATAAAAAGCACCTTTTGTGTTGCTGTAAAAGGATTGTTTCCATAAAAAGAATTCTGATCATGAAAATTATAGGAAAACTGTGTGACGATATTTTCTTTTACCGGCCATTGATAAATACCGAAAGCTTCTATCCTGTTCGTGTAAATACTCTCACCGTAAACCTGGTCACTTCCACGGTAGGAACGATCCCACTGCATTTCTCCCCCGAAACGGTCTTCATACAAATAACGCAGTGCAAAGCTGGCCTGCCGGTTTTCCTTACGTATAAAATTCCATTTGTTAAATACTGAAACTCTGTTCTGTAGCGCTCCGTCTGTAAAATTGTCTTTATTTTCATCGAATCTTTTTTCGAAATTAAAATAATTGAGACTTAATAAGGAAGCAATATTTTTTCCGAAGTTAAATTTAGTGGAAAGATCAACATTATTCTCGCTCCAGGTCGTGGTCATAAGATCAACACTTAATTTGGGAGCCGTCAGTGCATTTTTAGTAATAATATTAATGACTCCACCCATTGCTTCAGAACCGTAAATGGAAGAAGCCGGGCCTTTCACCACTTCAATTCTGTCGACCAGGCTGTTAGGGATTCCGCTCAATCCGTACACGGTGGAAAGTGAACTTACAATCGGCATTCCGTCAATTAAAATCATCGTGTACGGACCTTCCAGACCGTTAATATGAATATCTCCCGTATTGCAAACCGAACAGTTGAGCTGAGGTTTTACGCCGTTTACCATGGAAATAGCTTCAAAGATGTTCGGTGTTGGATTTTTCTGGAAAAATTTCTGGCTGTAAATTTCTACGGCTACCGGACTTTTTGATCTGCTTACTGGCTTTAAAGTTCCGGTAATAATCACGTCATCTATATTCTGTGTCTTTACGATGTTAGGTAAAACTTTTAATGAATCCTGATTATCGGAAGATTGTATTTCCAGGCTATCAGTATTCTGGGAAAAGTACAAGGACGGTAAAAACAACCAAGAATAAAGTATTCGTTTCATGAAATTTTAATTGTTAGACAAAGCTAACAATTATTTTTTAATCACAAAACTATTTCAAAATATTGTTTAAATTCAATTCATGAAAAATTATTACTTTTGAGAAACGACATATAAAAGTAAAATGAGATATCATCAGTCGGGAAATATTCCCCAAAAAAGACATACGATTTTCAAATCTCCTGAAGATAAGTTTTACTATGAACAGCTTTTCGGAACCGAAGGTTTTCATGGAATTTCTTCTTTATTGTATCATATTCACCGGCCTACGCAGATCAAATCCATTGGTGAAGCCAAAGACGTGACACCTAAAATTGCTGTTGACAAAAATGTAACGCCGAGAATGTTTAAGGGGATGAATGTAACCCCGGAAGATGATTTTTTAGACAGCAGAAAATTTCTAATGGTAAACAATGACCTGAAAATGGGATTGTCCAAGCCTAGAAAATCAATGGACTATTTCTATAAAAACGCCGAATGTGATGAGCTTTTGTTTGTACATCAGGGAAGCGGAACACTCAAAACTTTCGTCGGTAACCTTGAGTTTTTTGTGGGTGATTATCTTATTATTCCAAGAGGAACCATTTATCAGGTGGAACTAACATCTGATGATACGGTGCTATTTGTTCTGGAAAGCCACTCTCCTATTTCCACTCCGAAAAGATACAGAAACGAGTTTGGCCAGCTGCTGGAACATTCTCCTTTTTGCGAAAGAGATATTATAGCCCCGACTTTCTTGGAACCAAAAGACGAAAAAGGCGAATTTTTAATTAAAGTAAAAAAAGAAAACCAGATCACAGATTTCATCTATGCTACGCATCCTTTTGATGTTGTGGGCTGGGATGGCTATTTTTATCCGTATAAATTCAATATCAAAAATTTTGAACCGATTACAGGAAGAGTTCATCAACCGCCTCCTGTACACCAGAATTTTGAAGGGCATAATTTTGTGGTGTGCTCATTCTGCGCAAGAATGTATGATTATCATCCGTTGGCGATTCCTGCTCCCTACAACCACTCCAATATTGATTCTGACGAAGTACTGTTTTATACAGAGGGAGATTTCATGAGCCGAAATCATATTGATTTAATGGACTTTACCCTTCACCCTGGAGGAATTGTTCACGGGCCGCATCCGGGAGCAATGGAAAGAAGCATTGGTAAAAAATTCACGGAAGAATATGCTGTAATGGTAGACCCTTTCCGACCGCTGAAAATTACAGAAGAAGCTTTGAAGGTGGAAGACCCTTCCTACAAAACTTCATGGCTTGAAGACGAAGACAAGACCCTGGAAGACCGTTCCCAGGAATAAATTGATTTTATATAAAATTAAGGACCGAGTCTATTCAGATTCGGTCTTTTTATTTAACATAATCCAGAGAATATGATAAAAATCTTTTGATTTCCGGGCTCTGTAAAAACAATATCGATTATCTTTAAGTCAGAGAAAAATTTGTAAAAAAATCAATATGTACAATTATATCAGTGCAGAAGAAGCAATTTATACCATCAAAAGCGGAAACCGCGTTTTTTTCCACGGAAGTGCATGTACTCCCAACTACCTGATTGACGAATTGGCAAGACAATCTCACCGGTTGCAAAATGTGGAAATGGTTTCCATAACCCAACAGGGAAATGTAGAAATTGCCAAACCTCAATATAAAGACAACTTTTTTGTTAATTCACTATTTGTTTCTTCGCCGGTAAGAGACGCTGTCAATTCAGACAGAGGCGATTTTGTTCCCGTTTTTTTAAGTGAAATCCCTATTCTTTTCAGAAAGAATATCCTGCCGCTGGATGTTGCTCTAATAACTGTTTCACCACCCGACAAACATGGTTTCTGTACTTTAGGAACTTCTGTAGATGTTGCAAGAGCGGCAGTAGATACCGCAAAAATAATCGTTGCGATTGTTAATCCTTTAATGCCGAGAACCCACGGTGACGGAATGATCCACATCAGCAGAATCACTAAGCTGGTATGGCATGAAGAAGAGCTTCCAACAGTGGATTACGGTTCAAAAGTTGGCCCGGAGGAAATGGAGGTAGGAAAAAATGTAGCAGAACTGATTGAAGACCGTTCTACCCTGCAGATGGGCATCGGAACGATTCCGGATGCGGTTTTAAAATGCCTTGGAAATCATAAAGATCTTGGCGTTCACACTGAAATGCTGAGTGATGGCGTCGTCGACCTTATTCAAAATGATGTCATCAACAATAAATATAAAGGATATAACGACAATAAAACCATTACCAGTTTCTGTTTCGGAACGAGAAAGCTGTATGATTACGTAGATGACAATACTGTTTTTTCCTTTGATGACGTAAGTACGGTAAACTTCCCGATCAATATCATGAGAAATAAAAAAATGGTAGCGATTAATTCAGCCATTGAGATCGATCTTACCGGACAGGTGTGTGCAGATTCTATCGGAACCATGCAATACAGCGGAATCGGAGGCCAGATGGATTTTATGAGAGGCGCCGCATTAAGTGAAGACGGAAAACCTATTATTGCCATTACCTCCAGAACAAAAAAGGGTGTTTCCAGAATTGTACCTTATCTAAAGCCTGGCGCGGGAGTGGTTACAACAAGAGGTCATATTCACTGGGTGGTCACGGAATATGGAACCGCTTATTTATATGGTAAAAATTTGAAGCAAAGAGCGCAGGAACTCATCAGCATTGCGCATCCTGATGACCGGGAAATGCTGGAAAGAGCCGCCTACGAAAGGTTCAAACATTAGCAATTATTAATTTTAAATTGATATTAAGAATTTTCATTACGCTTTTGGGAGGATTACCTAACGTTTGTTTGTTAATATTTTTCGTATTAGTCAGAAATTCGTAATTTGCGTCCTATAAATATAAAAGTAAAAATAGAAATATGTCAACACTTACATTTGCCGAAAAAATTGCTCAAGCAGAAAATTTTTTGCCGATCAACGGCACAGATTATATTGAGTTCTATGTAGGAAATGCAAAACAGGCTGCCCATTATTATAAAACCGCTTTCGGTTTCCAGTCTGTAGCTTATGCCGGTCCTGAAACCGGAGTGAGAGATCGTGCTTCATACGTTCTTCAGCAGGGAAAAATCAGATTGGTACTTACAACAGGATTAAAATCTGATTCACCCATCAATGAACACGTAAAAAAACATGGTGACGGCGTAAAAATTTTGGCACTTTGGGTTGATGACGCTTATAAAGCATTCGAAGAAACAACAACAAGAGGCGGAAAACCTTACCTGGAGCCGGTAACCTTAACCGATGAAAACGGTGAAGTGAAAATGTCCGGAATCTACACCTACGGAGAAACCGTACACATGTTCATCGAAAGAAAAAATTACACAGGTCCTTTTATGCCTGGCTACGAAAAATGGGAAAGTGATTACAAGCCTGAAGAAGCAGGTCTTCTGTATGTTGACCACTGTGTAGGAAATGTTGACTGGAACAGAATGATCCCAACCGTAGAATGGTACGAAAAAGTAATGGGATTTGTAAACATCCTTTCTTTTGACGATAAACAGATCAATACGGAATATTCTGCCTTGATGTCTAAAGTAATGTCAAACGGAAACGGATATGCAAAATTCCCGATCAACGAACCCGCTGAAGGTAAAAAGAAATCCCAGGTAGAAGAATATCTTGATTTCTATGAAGGAGAGGGAGTACAGCATATTGCGGTTGCAACAAAAGACATCATCCACACCGTAACTGAGTTGAAGAAACGTGGCGTTGAATTCCTTTCCGCACCACCGGAAGCTTATTATGATATGGTTCCTGAAAGAGTAGGACATATTGATGAAGATATTAAGAAACTTCAGGAGTTAGGCATCCTTATTGATCATGATGAAGAAGGGTATTTATTGCAGATCTTTACAAAGCCTGTTGAAGACCGCCCTACTCTTTTCTTTGAAATCATTGAAAGACATGGTGCGCAAAGCTTCGGAGCTGGAAACTTCAAAGCATTGTTCGAAGCATTGGAAAGAGAACAGGAAAGAAGAGGAAATCTTTAATTTTAATAACAATATAAAGTTTTGTCAGGATCAAAAGTCTTGACAAAACTTTTTTATAAGCACATCATTATGAGGAAAACATTATTAGCAATTCTATTTGCCGGAGCAATATGTACTGCAAAAGCGCAATACGGAGCCATGGATCAAATCCTGACCCGACTTGAAGAAAGATCAGGCGTCAACCAGAATCTGGAATCCGTAAATATTGACGATAAGAAATTTGTTTTCATCAAAGATGAAGCAGACCACACGGAAAGGGATTTTATTATTATCAAGGGAAATAAAGCTACGTATGTAGAGGTATTCGATGATAAAGCAACGGGAAAGAGTACTTCCAATGTTTTTTCGGGAGACATCATCAGAAAGAAGAACATCATTTCTCTGAGAGCCGATATGCTGGAGAATAAAAAAGTTCCTATTCCCCTTACCAAAACATTACTTTTAACAAAGCAGGACAATATCCTTTACCTGATTGACGTCAATACCAAAGCCAGATGGATTGACGAAGCGGCCCTCTCTGCCAACAAATCTAAAACTAAATCAAAAAAATAAATATTTGAACTTTGCTTTAAATAAGCTTGAGCTATATTGTAGAGCAGATTCAAATATTAATTAAAAATTGTAACGGATTTTAAATAATCCACCTAAATTCAAAATTATGAAATCATTTGTAGAATATTCATCAGATTCAGATTTTTCCATACATAATATTCCATTCGGAGTAGCGGTTTTCAACAAAGAATATATCGGCTGCTGCACAAGAATCGGAGATCAGATCGTTGATCTGGCTACTCTTTATGATTATGGGTATTTTGAAGAAATCGAAGGTTTGATAGACAATGTATTTGAAGCCTATACCTTAAACGAATTTATTGAACTGGGAAAACCGATCACCAATGCGGTACGTCAGAAAATTCAGGAATTGCTGCAGGAAGATTCTATCTTGTCTAAAGACGAAAAAACAATTGAAGAAGCGTTCTACGATCTGGATAAAGTAAAAATGATGATGCCTGTACACATCCCGAATTATACGGATTTTTACAGCAGCATCGAGCATGCAACGAACGTGGGCAAAATGTTCAGAGATCCTGCTAATGCCTTATTGCCAAATTGGAAACATCTTCCTGTTGGATATCATGGTAGAGCTTCATCAATTGTTGTATCAGGAACCGAAATCAACCGTCCTAAAGGACAGATGAAGCCTGCCGATGTTGAAAAACCTGTTTTCGGGCCTTGTAAACAGCTGGATTTTGAATTGGAAATGGCATTCATCATCAACAAAAATACGGAGATGGGCGAAAGCATTTCTACCAGTGAAGCAGAAGATGCCATTTTCGGAATGGTAATCTTCAACGACTGGTCTGCGAGAGATATTCAATCTTGGGAATATGTTCCACTGGGACCATTTTTGGCTAAAAACTTCGGATCTTCGGTTTCTCCGTGGGTAGTTACTCTGGAAGCACTGGAACCGTTCAGAACTGCTTCTCCAGAACAGGATCCTGAAGTATTGGAATATTTACAGTTTGAAGGCGATAAAAATTACGATATCAATCTTGAAGTGTACATTCAGCCTGAAAACGGCGAACAAAATCTAATCTCCGAAAGCAATTACAAACACATGTACTGGAATATGACGCAACAATTGGCTCATCATACGGTAAACGGTTGTAATATTGAAGTGGGCGATATGTATGCCAGCGGAACCATATCCGGAAGCGACCCAAAATCCTTTGGTTCTATGCTTGAACTGACGTGGAGAGGTCAGAATCCGATCACACTAAGCAACGGTGAAGAAAGAAAATTCATTAACGATAATGACACCGTGACGATTAAAGCCTGGGCTGAAAAAGATGGCGTGAGAGTTGGCTTCGGTGAAGTTAATGGTAAAATTATTCCTGCTAAATAATTATAATTTTAAACCAATAATAGAGATGCTTCGACTTCGCTCAGCATGACACTGCTACAAATGCTATTAAAAACGTTATGTTTATCAAGGTAAGTATTAGAAATGTCATGCTGAGCTTGTCGAAGCATCTCTTTTAATTATATACTTTTTTACTATTAAGCAAAATGAAAACACTCATTCCATCCGAACTATCCCCTGTACAGCTGCAGACAGTAATGCAGACAGCAGTTTCACCGCGTCCGATTGCACTGGCTTCAACGATTGATAAAAACGGCAATAGCAATTTATCGCCATTTAGTTTTTTTAATATGTTCAGTACGGTTCCTCCGATTCTGATTTTTTCTCCTTCAAGAAGAGTACGGGACAATACCACGAAACATACGCTGGAAAACATCCTGCAGGTTCCGGAAGTAGTGATTGGAACGGTAAATTTCCCGATTGTTCAGCAGATTTCATTAGCTTCCACAGAATATGGCGACGGCGTGAATGAATTCATTAAATCCGGGCTCAATATGAAAGATGCTGATATTGTGAAGCCTAAATTAATTGAAGAATGCCCCGTGAATTTCGAATGTAAAGTTCTGGAAGTAAAACCACTGGGAGACCAAGGTGGTGCCGGGAATCTGGTAATCTGTGAAGTTCAGAAAATCCATATCAGGGAAGAATACCTGAATGAAGAGGGAAATCTTGACCAAGCAAAACTAGATATGGTGGCGCGTTTGGGAAGCAACTGGTATTCGCGAAATAATGAAAATAATCTTTTTGAAGTTCCGAAACCATTGATAACCAAAGGCATCGGATTCGATCTTCTTCCTGATGAAATAAGATTAAGCAAAATCTTTACCGGAAACGATTTAGGAATGCTGGCCAATGTAGAAATTTTGCCTGAAGGAGATTATCACAGTGATGAAATGGTACACAAAAATGCACAGCAACTGCTGCTGGAAAGCAAAATTGATGAAGCATGGAAGCTTTTAATTAAATAAAAAAGGAGTGAAAATTTTCACTCCTTTTTTATGTTATTCACTGACTATTTTTTCTTTAATAAACTGAATGCATTCGTCAACAGCAGTATGGAGATAATTCGGTAAAACAGATTTTTCCCACGGTTCTTTTGCACCAAAAGTATGGTCTGCATTTTCAATTAAGTACAGTTCCGAATTTGGATGCAAAATATGAAGATGTTCCGAATTTTTTACACTGACACTTTCATCCTCGGTTCCATGAATGATAAGAAAATGGGCTTTGGCCATTTCGGTTGCCCTTTCCACATCAAAACGGTGGATGTCTTTTTCATAATCTTCATAAAATTGATAATAATGCGGCATCTCCTGTTTCGTACGGCCATTCGTAACAAAATAAACACTTGATTTTTTCCACTGTTCGAAAGCTTCATTTTTAGGAAAACGATCTAATGAATCAACACTTGCAAGTGTGATCAAACCATTGATTCTCTCATCTTCATAGGTCTTAATAATGGAAATCCCTCCTCCCCTGCTGTGTCCGATGAGGATAATTTTATGCTCATCAACAGTATCATTTTTACTGAAATAATCAATCACCACTCCAAGATCAGAAAGCTCTTTTGAATAATTATTATTTCCGAAAGCTTCTAGATCTGCGAAATTATGAGGATCTTCTACTGTTGTTCCGTTGTGTGAAAAATTAAACTTCACAAAGAAAAATCCTGCTTCTGCAAATTTTTCTGCCATTAAGTTCCATGCTCCCCAGTCTTTATAGCCTTTATAGCCATGAACGAAAATAACAAGCGGTAATTTTCCTGCTTTTTCGGGATAGAATGCATCCGCAAGAAAATCCCTGGTTTCGGGGTTTGAAATAATGATATTTTGCTTTTTTGTGACCTCCATTTTATTCTCTTTTTAATCCTTACAGATGTAGCAGATTGTGGATTTATTTTAATTAAAAAATTGCATAGTAACATAAATCTGCGAAAGGAAATTTTACTTTTATATCTGATTTAAATTTAATTTCACTTAAAAATAGCATAAATAGAAATAAAGACAAAGTAAAAATCTTATTTTTGCCCTATGTTGGACTTAAGAACGGTAACGGTCATGCGTTATATTCTGCCCCTTCGTGAGGGCGGTTCTCTTCCTGCTTTGGCAGAAGCTGATGATGATTTTAAATATGTTTTAAAATTCCGTGGCGCCGGTCACGGGGTTAAAATGCTTATTTCTGAACTCTTGGGCGGAAAAATTACAGAAGCATTGGGATTACAAATTCCCGAGCTGGTTTTTGTAAACCTAGATGTAGATTTCGGCAGAACGGAAGCCGATGAAGAAATTCAGGATTTATTAAAATTTTCTGAAGGCCTGAATCTGGGGCTGCATTATCTTTCAGGCTCTATTGCTTATGACCCAAGCGTGAAGGTTGATCCGTTGCTGGCTTCAAAAATCGTATGGCTGGATGCCTTCATCACCAATATCGACCGTACTTTTAAGAATACCAATCTTCTGATGTGGCATAAAGAATTGTGGGTGATTGATAACGGCGCCTCCTTTTATTTTCATCATTCGTGGCAGAATTTTGATGCTGCGGCAAAAACACCTTTCAAATACGTTAAAGATCACGTTCTTCTGCCTCAGGCTACAAAACTGGATGAAGCTGATCAGTTTGCAAAAGACATTTTAAATGAGAATATTTTCCGTGAAATTGTAAACCTTATTCCTGAAGACTGGCTGCATTGGAATGATGCCGATGAAAGCCCGGAAGAAATCAGAGAAATTTATTTTAATTTCCTGAAAACAAGACTGGAACATTCTGAAATCTTTTTAAACGAAGCCAAAAATGCAAGAGGATAAAATTTACGAATACGCCGTCATACGCTTGGTTCCGAAGGTTGAAAGAGAAGAGTTTTTCAACATCGGACTGATTATGTTTTCGAAAAAGGAAAAATATATCAGGGTGGCCTATTATCTGTGCCCCGATAAATTCAAATTAATGCGAAGCAAGCTTGATTACGATGATATTCTCCAGAATCTTAAAAGCTTTCAGAAGATTGCAGACGGAGATAAAGATGGCGGGCCTATCGCCCAGCTGGAAATTCCGGAACGTTTCCGATGGCTTACTGCCGTGAGAAGTTCTGTGATACAGACTTCAAGACCGCATCCGGGAAAATCAAAAAATCTTGAGCAATCATTTGAAAAATTGTTTGAAGAGCTTGTTCTTTAACTTCGTTGAAAAGCAATATCGTTTTTGGTAAAGTTTTTGAGGGGTTTGAGAGTAAATCATTCAGCAATAATATATTCTATGAAATTTTCTACGCACAATACATTATTTAGCAGGTTTATGATAAACCTGCTTTTTGTTTTCTCTTTAAGTATATTCAGCATCAGCTATTCCCAGGATTTACCGGAGACCAAAAATCCTCCCAGCACACTGCTTCCTGAAAAAACACTTTTTTTTCCAAATATTACCTACAAAACAAACAGTCTTGGAACTGCGGTTTCTTTAGACCTTTACAAACCTAGATCTTCTTCATCCGAAAAACTTCCTGTCGTAATTTATGTACACGGCGGAGCCTGGGCAAAAGGAGATAAGACGGTACGGGCCAATAATTACATTGAAAGCTTTATCCTAAAACTGGTTGAAAAAAATTTCGCGGTTCTCAGTATCGAATATACGTTGGTGAGCGACAAAGTACACTTTCCTCTACCTATTGAAGATACCAAGGATGCCGTAAGATGGGTACGAAAAAATGCAGAAAAATATAATTTTGATGAAAATAATATAGGATATTTCGGAGTTTCTTCCGGTGCTCATTTGTCTTTGCTTGCTGCTTATACCAACGATAATGAATATAGAGGGAGCCCGGAACTTTCAGCATACTCTGCAAAAGTAAATTATGTTGTAGATAATTTCGGACCGACAGATCTAAATAAGCTTCTTCATACCAGATTAGGAAAAGTTCCGGTGTCTGTTGTCGGACTGTTTTTTAAACCGATTGTAGAAATCCGGGAAAAACTGGTTTTCGGAATTTCAGGATATAACATCAAAACCGAAAAAAGAAAAGCCGTTGATTACCTTGAAACAGTTTCTCCCATAAATGATAGCGAAGATGGTGTTCCTACATTTATCCTTCACGGAAATAAAGATAAAGTTGCTCCTTTAAAACATTCTAAAAAGCTGGTGAAGAAACTCAACAAAAACAATATAGAAAATAAATTGATCGTCGTAGAAGACGGTATACACGGTTTTGGAACCACCGATAAAGCCTACCTTGAACAGCTTACCGACGAAATTGTAAACTTTATCATCAATCATAAAAAATAATTTCGTTCCTCAGTTTTTATTTTTTTACTGATTTACATTTAACAAATGTGGTATTGATTCATCCAAAGTCTGAATGCAAAACCATGTAAAATGAGATTAAAACCTTTACTTATTATTTATAGCTGTTTCTCCTTGATCGCCTGTAGCCAGAGCGATTCTGAAATTGAAAATGCACCAACTGAAAATCCGGCGTCAACAGAAGCCATGTATTTTCCTCCGTCTGATAGTGATGTTTGGGAAACAAAATCCCTTTCTTCATTAGGATGGCATCAGGATAAAGTTCAGGATTTGCTGAATTATCTTCAGTCTAAAAATTCTAAAAGCTTTATTATTCTACAGAACGGAAAGATTGTAATGGAAAATTATTTCTCGGGACATACAGCGACAACGCCATGGTATTGGGCGAGTGCAGGAAAAACTTTAACCTCAACCGTTACAGGAATTGCAGAACAGGAAGGTTTTTTGAACATCAACAATAAAGTTTCCACCTATATCGGAACCGGATGGACAAGCGCGCCTTTAGCCAAAGAAAACTTAATTACCTGCAGAAATCTGCTTACCATGACTTCCGGTCTGGATGACAGTCTGGGTGATGATGTGAGTCCTTCTAATTTAAAATACAAAGCTAATGCAGGAACACGCTGGGCTTATCACAATGTATATGTTAAACTTCAGGATGTCGTTGCTGCGGCTACAGGACAGACCTGGACACAATATTTCAATACTAAGTTAAAAGATAAAATAGGGATGACCGGAAGCTGGATTCAAAGCGGAGACAACAGTGTTTACTGGAGTACCACCAGAAGCATGGCCCGTTTCGGATTAATGGCTTTAAATAACGGAAACTGGAACGGAAACCAAATCATTAACACTGTATATTTTCAAAATGCGGTCAATACTTCTCAAAATATCAATTTAGCGTACGGATATCTTTGGTGGCTCAACGGAAAGTCTAGCTATCATCTTCCACAGACCCAATTTCAGTTTAATGGAAAATTAATTCCGAGTGCTCCGGATGACATGTACTGTGCTTTAGGCAAAAACGATCAGAAAATTTATGTCGTTCCCGGAAAAAAGCTGGTTATCGTAAGAATGGGCGACGCTGCTGATAATGTTAATCTTGCTTTGTCTGATTTTGATGATGTGTTATGGCAGAAAATCAATGCGGTGATTAATTAATGTGAATGGTGATATGCATTGCTGTGAATTTTAAAGTACTGAAAATAAATTTTGTCTTTCAATAATTCTAAAAATTACCCGCGGAGCAAACTAACAATTGACCTAATTATTTGGCTCATCATACAGCTGACTTCCCCAAAACCGGATATCTCTTTCAGGCAGATCCGAATGATAAAACATTTCTTTCATCTCTTCTATGATTTTAGCAACAGCATTGGGATCGGTAGTTCTGATTCTGGTTTCGTGGTTATCTTTCACGCCACTTCCCGTAAAGTTAAGAGAACCCAAATAGGCGATTTCATCATCAATGATATAAATTTTACTATGAATAAAGGTTTTATGGACAGAATTTCCATGCGTGGGAGAAACATACACCTTAAACGGAAACAGCTGTTTATAAGTATAGTGATAAATTTTCGTCTTTTTAATTTTTTTAACGACATAGTCTCTCACCAAAAACATCAGCGCTATAATGACAAAGCCATAAGCAAATTTAAAATTGCTTAAAAAGTACATCAAAGCAACCAACAACAATGCTACAACTGTCATTGAAAAAAGCAGCATTCCCGAGAGACTGATAAGATCATTTCTTTTCTGTTTTGCCTTTTCATCGATGTGTCTTTGCTGAATAATAAGTTTATGAATATTTTTGTCGTACCCGTAAAAATCCTCGATTTCATCACTGGTGATCAGTCTGATTTTAATTCCTTTGGAGTGAAGATAAATAAGTTCTTTAATCAAAAAAGGTGACAGATAAGGTGAGACAATTTTCACATTTTTCTTAGCATTCCTGATGTCCTGCAGCATTTTTGCACCTGCATTTTTCCCTATATAAATATCACAAAGCGCGTTATTGTAAAAAATTCCCATATTAAAATAAATTTCAATTCAGCATATGAAAGGATAAAAAAACTTTGCAGAAATAAATTCTGCAAAGCTATGATTCAATGTATGATAAATTTTTATTTCTTCAGTTTCTCAACTCTTTTGATTTCATTAAGCAATAGTGGAAAAGCAGGCAGCGCCATTCCGCCGTGATCAAATCCCTGAAGTTCATACAAAGTAGTTTCTTTATGCCCCTTCAGTTTCATCATTCGAGCCATGTAAGTATTTTCTTCATATCTTCCCAACAACTCCTTTTCACGATCGCCTGTAATCAAAAGTAAAGGCGGAGCATCTGCTCTGATGAAATGCAGCGGTGCGTATTCATCAATCCTTGGATCCAGCTCATCAATTCCTCTTTCTTTTCTTATTGTAAAATGGGAAATCATTTGTCCGCTGAAAGGAATGATTCCTGCAAGTTTATTGGCATCAATTCCGTATTTATTAAGATACATTTTATTTAATCCGACCATAATTGCCAGATAACCTCCGGCTGAATGCCCGGAAATAAAAATCTTATTTTCATCACCACCATATTTTTTAATATTGTTGAAAACCCACGCAGTGGCCGCTGCCGCATCTTCGATATATTTCGGCGCGTTTACTTTTGGGGAAAGCCTGTAATTGACTCCAATTACCGCTACACCTTTATTTTTCAGAGCTTCGGGAATTTCTTTTTGTCCGCCTGTAATACCTCCTCCATGAAACCAAATTATCGTTGGAAAGTTTTTAACATTTTTCGGGACATATACATCCAGAACACATCGTTCATTAATATAAACATCAGATGCATTCGTTTTGTCATCGTAATAGTGAATATTGTTTTCAGTACGGTATTCCTGCGAAAAAAACGGTGTTGAAAATACTGTGAGAATTAAAAAAACCAGAATCCTTTTCATTGTGAACTTTTGTTTAAAGATACAAATTCTATATTTTAAATCTTCGTAAGTTTAGCATATTTCAGGATAAGATTTTTCTCGCCTTCATGCTGAAAGATAACCTTCGCTTTAATGTTTTGAGGATCCGTTCCATCGAGGAATGTTACCTCACCGATTCCAAAACGGTCATGTCTTACCTTATCTCCCACTTCAATATCCTGTGAAGATGCTCCGCTCGGATTGATAATTTTTGCTGTGCTTACAGGCTTTAGCTTTCTCGGCTCTGCAATAGGTTTCGAGTCTCCGCTTCTTTCGATAGTTTTCTTTTCAACTTTTTTAAAGCTTCTCATTTCCGAAGGATGCTCATCGAAAATATTGGATTTTATTCCTGCATTGTTAATGAAGCGCTTCTCAATGGCTGGATTTACAAATTCTATATATTGCTCATCAATTTCACTCAGGAATCTTGAAGGTTCTGCATCAGTAATCTTTCCCCATTGAAAACGCGAAATGGCATATGAGAAGAAAGCCTGCTTCTCAGCTCTCGTTAAGGCAACATAAAAAAGACGCCTTTCTTCTTCAAGATCTTCTCTTGTAGAGGAACTCATAAAGCTCGGGAACAAGTTTTCTTCCAATCCTACCAGATGTACGACCGGAAATTCCAAACCTTTTGAAAGGTGAATGGTCATTAAAGAAACCATATCTTCCTCGTTATTTTTATCCTGTGTATCTGCAGAAAGTGCAATGTTTTCAAGGAAGTTCGGTAAGCTTGGATCTCCATCTTCAAGCTGCATCTGCTCTTCAATGAATCCCTGCATTGAGTTCATCAATTCCTGAACATTTTCAACACGTGAAATTCCTTCCGGAGTCTGATCGTCTTTTAAAAACTTAATCAACCCGCTTCTTTTGGCAACTTCCATTGCCACACTGTAAGCTGTTTCAGTTTTCAGCAATACCTGAAATGCTTTGATCATGGACCAGAAGTCGTTAAGCTTATTCAGCACACCATTGTTAAAACCCAGATGAGGCGAATACATAGGAAGATTATCTAAGACTTTTGAAACGGAAACATTCTGTGCATCGGCAAAAACAACCAGTTTGTTTTGAGTGGTTTCACCAATTCCTCTTGCAGGATAGTTGATAATCCTCATTAACGCTTCCGAATCATTTTCATTTACCAAAAGACGAAGGTAGGCAATCAGGTCTTTCACCTCTTTTCTTTGATAAAAAGATAAACCTCCATACACTTTATAAGGAATATTTTTACGCCTTAAAGCATCTTCGAATGCCCTCGTCTGAGAGTTGGTTCTATATAAAATAGCGAAATCGCTGTATTTTCTCTGTTCACGGTTCCTGGTTTCCCAAATATTTCCGGCTACAAAATTGGCTTCATCAGCATCAGAAAGAGAGCGGTAAATTTTGATTTTATCTCCCTCTTCATTTTCACTGAAAACATTTTTCTTAAACTGCTGAAGGTTTTTTGCAATAACAACATTGGCAGCATTAACAATATTTTGTGTCGAACGATAGTTCTGCTCCAGAGAGACCGTTACCGCATCCGGATAATCTTTTTTAAAGTTTAAGATATTATAGATATTGGCACCACGGAAAGAGTAAATAGATTGCGCATCGTCTCCTACGACGCAAATATTTTCAAATTTTGAAGATAATGCTTTCACAATAAGGTACTGCGAATGATTTGTATCCTGATACTCATCCACGAGAATATACCTGAATCTATCCTGATATTTGGCTAAAACTTCCGGAAAACGGGTAAGAAGTTCATTGGTTTTCAGGAGCAAATCGTCAAAATCCATAGATCCGTTTTTGAAGCACTGCTCAACATATCGCTGGTAGATCTGCCCGATGAACTTCATATTAGCCTTTTCGTCTGCTTCCATGAGTTCCGGATTGGCGTAATAGGCTTTTACGGTAATCAGGTTATTTTTATAGGTAGAAATTCTAGCCTGAACTTTTTTTGGTTTGTAAAGATCTGCATCAATATTCATGTCTTTGAGGACTTTTTTGATAACGTTCAGAGCGTCCTGCTGATCATAAATGGTAAAATTGGAAGGATATCCCAAATAATGAGCCTCGCTTCTGAGTATTCTTGCAAAAACCGAGTGGAAAGTTCCCATCCATAGACTTTTTGCATTACTTTGTCCCACCACTTTGGCAATACGTTCCTTCATTTCTTTGGCCGCCTTGTTGGTAAAGGTTAGGGCTAAAATATTAAAAGGATCCACACCATTTGTGATGAGATGTGCGATACGCATGGTAAGTACACGCGTCTTTCCGGAACCTGCTCCTGCCAGAACCATTAACGGTCCCTGTAATGTGGTAACGGCTTCAAATTGTGATTCGTTCAGTCCTTTCAGATAATCCTCCATGCTTGCAAAAAATTTTGGGAACACAAAATTAGTGTATTATATGGAGAATTCAAATTTGTGTGAGAAGGAATACAATAATAACCAAACAACTTAATTGTCTGATCATTATTTATAAATAGTAAAACTAATTAATTGTTTGATCTTGAAATCTGAATCCATTTGTTACCAATCCAAACAAGCTGTATAAGATCATCAACTCCCAAATTAAAGGTACCTGCTAGATTAACATTACCAGAATCCATCAGCTGAGCGGAACCTGCAATTGTATAAATAAAAATTATTTGACCATCTACTAATCCATTACTTATTGTAAAAGTTCTATTTGCCGAAGTGGCATTGTTCGAATTAAGCTTTATATTGCTAAAATCTCCAATATTAATCACCTGATTATCCGCGGTAAGATTTACTGTTATTGAGCTAATCGAAAATCCGCCATTTAGCTGTAAAGAAGTTTGAGGAGTAACAGTCTTTATCCCTAAATTACCTGCTGATGTAATTCGCATATTCTCCTGAGAGTTTGTTTTGAATACAAGCGGCTGGTTATCCAAAGTTCCTATATAATTTATTGAAGGGTTTGTAGCGTTATTACCAGAGAGAGACCATCCTCCAGAATTAGATTGGGGTGTCCATGAAGATCCATCCCAAGTGAGTACCTGTCCATTGGTGGCTCCGTTTTGAGCAATTTTAAGAGGACTACCGGTTTTTCCGTTACCAGACAGTGTAATATCGCTTACTATTCCTGCTAAACCATTAGCAGCCTGCGAAATAATCATATCACAATTTACTCTGCGTACAAATCCCGAATTATCGAGTACCAAAATAGAATCTTTAGCAGAATTTAAGCCTGCCAGATTTTTCGCCTGCCTTACTCTAAGATTACCATTTACATCGAGTGTAGCCGTTGGAGAATTTGTATTTATCCCTACTTGAGCATAAAAAAAATAGAAAGAAAAGAATAATACGATTTGGATAGCTTTTTTCATGATGTTTTTTTATAAATTTAATAAAAAACAACATTTAAATAAGCAAAACATACAATTATTTTCCTAAAAGCAGAAGTAGTCTTTAATAATATGAATTAATGTAAACACAGAGAAGTAATTTAAAAAATGATAAAAATTGTATTTATTTTAAATAATGTCTTATTCTTTCCACCATATTGCCGAGATCAAAAGGTTTGGCAATAAATTCATCTGCTCCGGCATCCAGTGCAGACTGTTCAAGGCCCCTGCTTGCAGACATAATGAGGACGGGAATATCCTGAAAGTTTTGATGTTCTTTAATGAGTTTGCAGAAATCTCTGCCATCTTCACCAGACAGCCACATATCCATTAAAATAACATCAGGTTTTGAGTGAGGATCCAACGCATTAAACATTTCTGAACCTTTATAAAATTTGGAAACTTCAAATCCCTCAAAATCAAGCATCATTTCAATAGAATCAACGATCGCGGGACTGTCATCCACTACCATAATTTTTGCAGCATTAGACATGGTAAACTATATTAATTTTTTATTCTTTGGGATTCTGAAGCAAAAATCAGACCCTTCTCCTTCTGAAGAGGAAACAAAAATTTCTCCGCCTGTTCTTTTTATGATTTCAGACGAAATATAAAGTCCCAGTCCGAGTCCGGAAAACGTATAATCTTTTGATCCGCTGATTCTGTAATACTGTTCAAAGACTTTTGATTGTTTATCTTCAGGAATACCGATTCCGAAATCTCTTACATTAAATTGTGCCTGATTTTCGTATACGCTTGTGGAAATATGTACCTCATCTGCATTTGGAGAATATTTAATGGCATTGCTGATGAGATTGGCCATAACCTGTGCTATTCTGTGGCGATCTGCAAAGACTTCTCCGATTACGGAGGATTTGCTCACAAAAAGTTTATGTCGTGAGGTCATCTGCTGTTCTTCAACAACTTCATCTACCAGTTTATCAAAATCAAAAACAGATTCATTGAGCTGCATTTGCCCTTTCTGTATTTTGGTGACATCAAGCAATTCATTGATAAGTCCTGTTAACAGATCAATCTGATAATCCATTCTTTTGGCAACGTTTGCATTTTTAGAATCTCCGGCTTTTTCAAGATTGGTTTTAATATACTGCGTATATAATTTCAGACTGGTAAGTGGTGTTTTAAGCTCGTGGCTGGCAATTCCCAAAAAATTATCTTTTTGGGTTTCGAGTTGCTTGAATTCGTCGATATCTGTGAAAGTTCCCGTCCATTGCTTTAATTCCCCGTTTTCCGAAAAATTAGGGACCGCCCTTCCGAGAAACCACCGGTAATTACCTTTTTGACCGGGATCTTCAAGCTCGTATTCCATAACGAAAGGAGTGCTTGTCCTGATACATTCTTCCCAAGCCTTATTAATTTTTTCGGTAGTTTCCGGACGCAACATTTTTTTTATCAGACTCGTCTGGTTTTCATTTTCGGTTGAGCCGGTGTACTTATACCAACTGTCATTCATATAAGTAATTTCTCCCTTACTATCACAGGTCCATACAAATTGAGGCATAGAATCGGCTAGATCACGGAATTTTTTTTCCCTTTCCTGAATTTCTTTTCTTGCCAATACTAAATCCGTAACATCTACGGCCATATTAAGAATCGCGTAAACTTCGCCGTTGGAGTTTTTGAGTGGCTTATAAGAAAAATTATAATAAAATGTCTGAAGCCTTCCCTCTACCACTAAATCCGCCCGATCTTCTTTTGCTGAATAGGTTTTGCCGGTTACGAAAATCTCTTTGAGAAGACCTAAAAATGGTTGTCCTTCCAGTTCGGGAAGAGCATCTTCAAGCTTCATTCCGATAACAGAAGCACTTTTACCCCAGGTTTTAAGCATTTTTTCGTTGGCAAATTCTATAAACAGCTCTTCCGTACTGTAGATTGCTATCGGATAGTCGGATTTTTTAATGAGATGTTCAAAACGATATTCACTTTCTTTGAGCTTTCTTTCGGAAAATATCTGATCGGTAACTTCAGTTGCAACAATGCTTATTCCTATTATTTTTTTATCGTCATTATAAACCGGGGCAAAGATAAAAGTAAAAAAATGCTCATCATATTGGCCATGTTTTTCCAGGAATACGGACCATTTGTTTCCTTTGAAAGTTTCACCTGTACGATAGACATTCTCTAAAATTTCTTTAAAGCCCTGATCAATTATTTCAGGAAGTACGTCAAATAAAGATTTACCTATTACAGAAGCATCCCTACCCCAGAGTTCAAGCATCTGTGGATTGGCACTGTTGATGCTGAAATTATCACCTATTAACAAACATATGGCTACAGGCGCCTGGCTAAAGAGGGTCACAAGAGAATCCTGGGAAATATTCTGCTCCAAAAAGCCTTTCATTATTATTGTATTTATTGTAAAAATAATTAATATTCTGTAGAGAATAAAATAAAACTATACCACATACCGAGTATTGCAGAACAGATATACAATTTTCAGACCTTTTTTTTCGTTTTTTAATAATATCTTGTAACATCGTATCTTTTATAAACCAAAAAAGCGAATTGAAATTAATTTTGATATTATTAGACTCCGGATTTATATTTTCTCTAAAATAAAAAGACCTTTGGTATTCAATCATTAGTAGCTCTTTTACTATATTCTGTAGAAATACATACTGCGTTCGCAAAAATATTCTTGAAAGATTGTAACAATTAAAGTAAATTTGGCACTAATTGACAAAACAATTTCTACTTTATGAAAAAGCGACTTCTTTCAGTTGCTGCAGCGGCTTTCTTCGGAATGGCTCTTAACGCGCAACAAATTAAATTTGAAGAGTATGACTTACCAAACGGTCTTCACGTAATCCTTCATCAGGACAATTCTGCACCAGTTGTAACAACAGGTGTAATGTATCATGTGGGTGCAAAGGATGAAGTAAAAGGAAGAACCGGTTTTGCTCACTTCTTCGAGCACCTTTTATTTGAAGGAACGCCTAATATTAAAAGAGGCGACTGGTTCAAGATAGTTTCTTCAAACGGAGGGCAAAACAACGCTAATACTACCAATGACAGAACGTATTATTACGAAACCTTCCCTTCCAACAATGAACAGCTGGGTCTTTGGATGGAGGCTGAAAGAATGCGTCACGCCGTGATCAACCAGATTGGTGTTGATACCCAGAGAGAGGTCGTAAAGGAAGAGAAAAGATTAAGAATGGATAATCAGCCATACGGAAATCTTTTCACAACCGTTCAGAAAAACTTATTTACCAACCACCCGTACAACTGGCCGACCATCGGTTCTATGGAAGATCTAAACTCTGCAAAACTTGAGGAGTTCCAGGCATTCTACAAAAAATACTACGTTCCAAACAATGCTACATTAGTGGTTGCAGGAGATATTAAACCTGAACAGACTAAAAAATGGATCCAGGAATATTATGGAGGAATTCCAAAAGGAACGGTTTACCCTAAAAACTTCCCTAAAGATACTCCTATCACTCAGGAAAAAGAAGTAACGGCTACTGATCCCAATATCCAGCTTCCCGCTTATGTTTTTGCTTACAGAACACCAGGTAACAAAGAGAAAGACGCTTATGTTTTAGACATGCTTTCTTCTTATTTGAGCAGCGGTAAATCTTCTGTTTTATACAAAAAATTAGTAGATCAGGATAAAAAAGCTTTACAGGTAGCTGCATTCAATCAAGGTCTTGAAGATTACGGAATCTTCGCTTTTTTCGCAATCCCTATGGGACAGACTTCAAAGGCTACATTACAAGCCGACATCGATGCTGAAATTAAAAAACTTCAAACTACGTTGATTTCCGAAGAAGATTACCAAAAGCTTCAGAACCAATATGAAAATCAGTTTGTGAATTCCAACTCAAGCATCCAGGGAATTGCCGCTTCACTGGCAACAAACCATGTTTTGATGGGTGATACCAATCTTATCAATAAAGAAATCGACATCTACAGATCTATTACAAGACAGGATCTTCAGAATGCTGCTAAAAAGTATCTTAATTCAAACCAAAGAATAATCATCAATTACGTACCTGAAAAAAAGTAAATACTGATCCGGTTACTATTGATTATTAAAATTAAATTTTTACAAATGAAAAAGCAATTAACATATATAGCTGTAGCGTTTTTATTCGCAGGAACGATTTCAGCACAAAAAATAGATCTTAATGCAATGCCGAAGCCGGGACCTACTCCCGCTATCAATATTGCAAAGCCAAAGACCTTCCAATTAAAAAATGGTCTTACAGTGATGGTTGTGGAAAACAACAAACTTCCTAGAGTAAACGCTAGTCTTACCATGGACAGACCTCCTTACTATGAGGGAAGCGTAGCCGGAGTAAGCGAAATTATGGCGGAACAGTTCGAAAACGGAACTACCACGATGAGCAAGGATGATTTCAACAAAAAAGTTGACTATCTTGGAGCCAATCTTTCTTTCTCGTCAAACGGAGCTGCAGCAAATTCTCTTTCAAAATATTTCCCTCAGGTATTAAGTTTAATGGCTGATGCGATCATCAATCCTAAATTTTCGGCAAAAGAAATTGAAGACTCCAAGGAAAGAGCGATTGAAGGATTAAAATCTGAAGAAAAAAATGCATCCGCAATTGCTTCGAAAGTATCCAACGCATTAATGTACGGTAAAAACACTTCAAGAGGAGAATTTGAAACCGTTGAAACAATCGGCAAAATACAGCTTGCAGATGTGCAGAATATTTACAAAAAATATTACGCTCCAGACAATGCATATCTAGTAATTGTAGGTGATGTAAAATTCGATAAGGTAAAACCTATGATCGAAAAGGCATTCAGCGGATGGAAAAAAGCAAACACACCGCTTACACCGGTTGAGCCTGCATCTAACGTTGCAACTACAGAGATCAATGTTGTTGACGTACCTACGGCGGTACAGTCTGTGGTTTCCGTAAACAACATTAACAATTTAAAAATGAAGGATCCGAACTACTTCCCGGCAACTATTGCCAACTATGTACTCGGAGGTGGTGGTGAAGCCAGGCTTTTCATGAACCTTCGTGAGAAAAACGGATTTACCTACGGAGCATATTCCAATTTAAGTGCAAGCAAGTATTCTCCGCAATTCTCTGCAAGCGCGAGTGTAAGAAACGAGGTTACGGATAAAGCGGTTAAGGAATTCATGAATGAACTTAACGGGATTTCTACCGTAAAGCCTGAAGAGCTTGAAAACGCAAAAGCCAAACTGAAAGGATCATTCATCATGTCTCTGGAGCAGCCTGCAACAATTGCAAGATTTGCATTGAACCAAAAAATTTATGATCTTCCGGATGATTTCTATACCAATTATCTTAAGTCAATTGATAAAGTAACTGCTGCTGATGTTTCCAGCGCGGTAAACTCTACGATTTATCCGAATAAGAGCAGAATTTTCATTGCCGGTAAAGCATCTGACATTTCTGAGGGATTAGAAAAAATGGGGTACCCTGTAAAATATTATGATAAGGATGCAAATCCGGTAGCTAAACCAACAGCACAAAAAGTTGATGCCAGCGTAACCGTAGCTTCTGTTGCAGATAAATACATCAATGCCATCGGAGGAAAAGCAAACCTTTCGAAAATTTCTTCTTATACCGTGAACGCTTCTATGTCTATCCAAGGACAAAACATCGATATGAAAATGATGAAGGCACAGGGTGGAAAAGAAATGACACAGGTAACCGCAATGGGACAGGTGGTTCAAAAACAGGTATTTGACGGAAAAACAGGATATTCTGAGCAAATGGGGCAAAAAGTTGCTATGAAGCCTGAGCAAATAGCAGAAAAGCAAAAGAATACCGAGCTTTTCGAAGAAATGGCTTTTGCAAAATCTCCTGAGTACAAACTGGCAGGAATTGAAAAAGTGGGAGGAGAAGATTCTTACGCAATCAAAGGGCCTGAAACAACCTATTATTACAGTGTAAAAACAGGGTTGAAAACCGGAGAAACAAGAACGGTTAAAGCTCAGGGACAAGAGTTAAGTGTTCCTACAATATTCTCAGATTACAAAGATGTTGCAGGAGTAAAAATGCCTTATACTATTTCTGTAAACCAAATGGGAATGGATATGACCATGAAAGTGAAATCTTACGAAATAAATCAGGCAAAAGATTCTGATTTTAAATAAGAGCTTTCTATTTTATAAAAAAACGGCAACAATTGTTGCCGTTTTTTATTTTTATGAAATTTGACAGAATCTTTCTTTGCTATTCGGTAAAAAAAGATTAAATTTGCCCATTCTAAAAGATATCAAATTAATGGATTCTATATTTATACTATTGATGGTTCTTATTATGATCGCCAGTATTCTTCTGGTAATCATCGTTATGGCTCAAAACCCAAAAGGAGGAGGTCTTTCAAGTACTTTCGGAGGAGCATCTTCTGCACAGTTTGGTGTACAGAGAACCAACGACTTTATGGAAAAAGCAACATGGACGTTAGGAGCAACAATTATTGTTCTTATTCTTTTAAGCGTTGTAATTACAGGTAAACCTTCAGTTGCAGCACCCGCACAGGTTCCGGCATCGAAGGAAGCTCCTGCTAAACAATCTTCTGCTCCGGCAGCCACTACAACGACAACAACACCGGCTCAGACTCCTACTCCGACTAAATAAGCAAATAATTTTTCACATAAAAAAAGCAGCTCTTATGAGTTGCTTTTTTGTTTTGGGATTTAATGATTTATTCCGTATTCCTAAAAGTATTCCAATAGTCATCCTGAGCATTGCCGAAGAGACACTCAATGAAGGAATCAAGGGACATTTTATAAAGAATATCTGCATCTATTTCTTTAAAATCAGTTTCGAAAAATTCCATATCTAACCGAATGTTCTCTCTATCGATGACCAAAATATTATCCGAATTATAAAAAGGGTAATTCCTGATATCAGAATTGGTTGTAATCAATTTCCTTCCCGATGCGAGAACTTCAAAGGTCCTGATCGTCAAACCATTCTGAAAAGGCTTATTGATGTCGAGAACAGCTTTTGTTTTCTTATAAAAATCAATAATTTGCTGATGGTTTAGCTTATTAAAACTTACTTTGGAAATATCAAACTGTTTTAGATTTTTATCAATCATTTTTTTCAGGCGAAAAGCAATTCTTCCCATTGCATAATAATAAAAATAAGATCTTAAATTAAGACCGTCTGCAACAGTTCTTACCTTTTCTCCCACCACATAACGATCTGTATGGGCGCTTCCGATAAAAACAAGATCATATTGTGAAGGCTGAATTTGATTATCTGGATTTTCATATTCATCTAAATAAAACAACGGCCTGAAATTCAGATTATACTTTACAGAATCATTGTATTCAAAAGTAAATTTTTTATCAAAATAAGCAAGATGAGAAATAAGTTCGGGGTATTCCTTCAATGGATCAAAATTATAATAGATCATTTCCATTTTGGGGTTACTTACCTTTATTTTATCAAGAAAAAAAGCAGGGGTGGCCTCTCCTTTTATTAAAAGGAAAAAATCATATTTCTTCCCCCTAATTTCATCTAAAATGCGGTTATAATATTCTTTTATTTTTAAATGATAGAATCTTTTATTAAAGCGAATAATACCCTTCAAGAAGTTTGAGTTGGAGGGTCGTTCGTCATAGAAATCCACATCAGCTCCCAATTCAGAAAGCCTTTTTGTTATGGCTTTTTCGTAATTAAAAAAACTAACTGATAAAAAGAGTATTTTTTTGCCATGTAAATCTATCATTTTAAAAGTCCTTTTACCTTCATTTCATCTAAAGATTCTTTGAATTTTACATCCTGAATATTTTGTTGCAATACCCAGTTCGTGAATTTCGACATTCCCTCTTCAAAAGAGATTTCCGGCTGAAAATTCAGCTTGGATTTTATTTTGCTGATATCTGCAAAATTATGTCTGATATCTCCTAAGCGAAACTGTCCCGATACATTGATATGGAAATCGATATTGTAAAACTTCCTGAGATTTTCCGCTACCGTAGTCACTGAAGTTGAAACGCCCGTCCCGACATTGAAAATCTCTCCGTTGGCTGCATCATTTTCAATACATTTTATAGTAGCCTTTACGGCATCATTCACATGAATGAAATCCCTTGACTCGTTTCCGTCTTCGAATACATTGATATCGTTCCCATTAAGGATCTGAGATGAAAATATCGATAAAATACCGGTGTACGGATTCAGTAAAGACTGTCCTTCACCATATACATTCTGGAATCTTACGGCTACCGGTGCCACCCCCATTGATGAGCAGGCTGTCATGACCATTTGTTCCTGAGCATATTTTGTGATTCCGTAAATGGAAGTAGGATGTATTTTCGATTCTTCATCGGTAGGCAAAGCACGAAGCATCTGTCCGTCAGGATAAATGATTTCAAAAATACCATTCCGCATTTCTTCTATATTTCTTGGTTTAGGATAAATTAAACCCAATTCCGGATGAAGATATTTCCCTTCGCCATACACGGCTCTTGAAGAAGCAATCACCACTTTTTTTACGCGATGAGGTTTGTTTACAAGAAGATCCAGCATTATTGCCGTTCCCGAAACGTTGACTTCAGTATATTTTTCGATCTGGTACATTGATTGTCCTGTTCCCGTTTCTGCAGCAAGATGAACGATGACATCCTGCCCATCAATTGCTTTTTCCCAGTCTTCAGGATTTACCACATCACCTTTGATAAAATCTACCTTACCCGAAATGCTCCTGTATAGCGGAGAATCTTCTTCCGGATTTTGTCCGTGAATTTGAGAAGAAAGATTATCCAGAACCGTAACATTATATCCTTTTCTCTTAAGTTCCAGCGACAGCTTGCTTCCAATAAATCCGGCTCCTCCGGTGATCAGAATCTTCTCCATATTGTTATTTTAATTTTTCCCATTTTTGCGTTTCAAAATTATATTTTTTTATCATTTTAGCCGGAGCTCCCACGATGACACAATAATCCGGAAACTCTCCCTTTACCACAGAATTTGCACCCACAATACACTGCTTTCCCAATCTGGTTCCTGCCATGATGGCTGCACCCATTCCGATATAGCAATTTTCTCCGATTACGGTTTCATTAACGAGATATTCCTGCTTCACTACATGCTTATCCAGTTCCTGATAATCATGGTCAATATTGGTTATAAAAACATTGGCCAGTATCAGAGAGCTTTTTCCGATGGTGAGATTTCCGGCAGAGGTAATATGCACATTCTGTGAAATCACAACATCATCCCCTATATGGATATTTCCGTTACGATGTACTTCCAATCTGAGATGCGGAAAGATACGCACTTTTTTACCTATAAAAACTTTTCGGGTACCCATCAGAAATAACGGCTTTCCCAAGTACGAAGGGAAACCGAACTTTCCGAAAAAAGGAGCATAGATAACAGCCCTTAATGCCCAGAAGATTTTATAGATCATATGCTGGTTTTAAAAATCCGTACAATATATTTCAATTTTGAGAATATAAAAAATAAAATATATTCAAAATAATGAATTCTGCCTGAATGATACATTTCGCGAAGGTTTTTTTGTATGCCTTTTTCCATTTCCTGTAAATTTGCAGAAAGTCCCGATGCTCCAAAAGATCTTTTCCCTCCTCCTGTAAATACCAGTTCTTCTCCGAGAATATACATGGAATTGTTTTCGGAAATTTTCATCCAATAATTGGCATCTTCGGAATAGCGCTGATTTTCATCAAAAAAACCGGTATTTTCCAGTACTTTTCTTTTAAATAAAGCCGTTGAAGTCTGGCCGTCGACTCTTAATAATAATTTTCTAAGCGTGATTTGTGCGAGATTGAATGTATTTTTTTTATAAGGAAACCATATTTTTTCACCGTTTCTAAGGCTGGTAATGAAATCTACATTCAGATTTTCATCCTCAAGGAATTTCATCTGCATTTTGGTTTTTGCAGGAAGCCATTCATCATCCGAATCCAAAAAGGCAATATAGCTGCCTGTTGCCGCTTTCAATCCTGCATTCCTGGCTTTGGAAACGCCGCCGTTATCCTGAGTGATAATTTTAATATTCAATTCGGCATTTTTATTTCTGTAATTTTCCGCAAGCATTTTACTACTGTCAGTAGATCCGTCATTAATAATAATCACTTCAAACTCATTGAGATCATAATCCTGATTTCTTACGGAATCCAGGGCTTTGATTATCGTTTTCTCAGCATTAAACATGGGAATTATTACAGAAATCATATCTAAATAATGGATATAAGATTATGATTTTTCTTCATTATACGGAAGCCTGTTGATAATGGATCTTCCCAGCGATATTTCATCGGCATATTCCAGTTCATCCCCCACAGAAATACCTCTTGCAATACTGGAAAAATTAATATCGAAATTTTTAAATTTCTTGTAAATATAGTACGCAGTGGTATCACCTTCCATAGTTGCGCTAAGCGCAAAAATAAATTCTTTCACCGTTCCTTCATTCAGTTTTTTTTCAATACTTGGAATATTCAGCTGACTGGGTCCTATGCCTTCCATAGGAGAAATTTTACCACCTAAAATAAGATACTTTCCGGTATATTTCCCGGTATTTTCAATCGCAATCACATCGCGCACATCTTCTACGATACAGATCAGCTCATCATGCCTTTTTGGATTACTGCAGATCTCACACACTTCAAAATCTGAAAAATTATGACATTCTTTACAATACTTAATATCATTAACCAGGCTGATAAGAGAATTTCCCAAACTTACCGATCGGGATGCCGGCTGCTTTAATAAATGTAATGCTAAACGCAATGCCGTTTTTCTTCCTATTCCCGGCAATCCGGAAATTTCATCTACCGCTTTTGCCAAAACTTTACTTGGATAATCCATAACACAAAAATAAACAAAAAGATGAGGATTCAGAATATTTTAAGAAGCTATTCCCAATTTGAAAAGATACTTTTTAATCTTAAATGTCTTATTTTCGTTTAAATAAAGTTAATATACCATAATTTTTATCCAATTAGCTTATCTTTGATTTACTAAATATTAACTTGAAAAATAAACAAAATGGTTCTTAACAATTTAAATTATCCACTGGATTTTAAATTTAAAATTACAACATTAGCAAGTGACTTTAACATCACGGACAGAAACGGAAATTATGTAGCATATGTCCGTCAGAAAATGTTCAAGCTGAAGGAAGATGTTATTGTTTTTAACGACGAAAGCAAATCCAAAGAGCTTTTCAGAATTAAAGCCAACCAATGGATTGATTTTAATGCTTCATATTCTTTAACCGAAATTGCTACAGGCAGAAACTTCGGTAGGATGGCAAGAAAAGGAATGCGGTCTCTCTGGAAAGCAAGTTATGACGTTTTGGACGCCAATGATCAGCCGAAATTTAAAATCCAGGAAGACAGTGCCTGGGTACGTTTCTTTGACGGATTGGTGGGGGAAATTCCACTTATCGGGGCATTTACAGGATATTTTCTTAATCCTTCGTACACCGTTACAGGCCTGGACGGAAAGGCTTATTTTAAACTTAAAAAAATGCCGTCATTCTTTGGAAGAAGATTTCAACTTGACCGTCTCATTGATATTGATGATGAAGAGGAAAGCCTTGTCATTCTTTCATTACTCATGATGACACTTCTTGAGAGAGCAAGAGGATAAATTTATATACCGTAAACAATGAGATATCTTATCATTTTCTTTTCAGCTTTTTTAATGGTAGCCTGTAATAAGGAACAGCAGCAAAATGCTCAGCCTTCGGTTTCTCCAGATTCTGTAAAAATTAATCAGGATAGTGTAACAACTGATATGTCTTCGGGAAAAATTGCAGTCGACACCTTTCCTTTTCCATCGGAAATCAAGGAATGTTCTTGTTATTTTGCTAAAAGCAAAGCAGATTTCCTTTCCGAAAAATATATTTACGCAGATGATGCCGGAAAAACCGCATACATGAAGCTTGACGGAAAGAGAATCGCTTTAAACCTGATCTCTTCCAGTGATATGGAAGTCGATGAACAATTGAGCAAAGAAATTGAGAATGATGATTATAAAATTTCCGTACAAGGTAAAAAAATAAAAGGTGAAGAGGCATTGCTGTTTGAAGGAACGCTCACGATTGAAAAACCGGACGGAACTATCGTTAGAATGCCAATATACGGTGAGTGCGGATGCTAAAGCTTCTGGCTGCCTGTAAAAATACTGCTTCCGATAATCCGGAAGCATTTTTTATTTTGTAATTTTGAAAAAAATAAATTTCAATGGAGCTATCTAACATAGAACCGCAGATTATCTGGAAGAATTTTTCCAAATTAAATGCTGTTCCGAGACCATCAAAAAAAGAAGAAAAAGTCATCGCTTTCATTAGAGAATTCGGTGAAAGTTTAGGACTTGAAACCACGGTTGATGAAGTAGGCAATGTGATCATCAAAAAACCGGCAACACCGGGAATGGAAAACCGCAAATCGGTAGTTCTTCAGTCACATTTGGACATGGTATGCCAGAAAAACAACGACGTAAATTTTGATTTTGAAACAGAAGGTATCAAAATGGAAGTAGACGGCGACTGGGTAAAGGCTAAAGGGACAACTTTGGGAGCAGACAATGGTTTAGGAGTCGCTACGATTATGTCCATTTTAGAAAGCTCTGATATTCCGCATCCTGATCTTGAAGCACTTTTCACGATCGATGAAGAAACCGGAATGACGGGAGCTTTAGGTTTAAAACCCGGACAGCTTTCAGGTCAAATTCTCCTCAACCTTGATACTGAAGAAGATGATGAAATTGATATTGGCTGTGCCGGAGGAATTGACGTTACCATTTCACAGGATTATAATACGGAAGTTGCAAAAGGACAAATCATCCAAATTGAAATTAAAGGTTTACAGGGCGGTCACTCTGGGATGGATATTCACAAAGGTTTTGGAAATGCGAATGTAATTTTGGGAAGAATTCTTTATCAGGGGTTGAAAAAGGAAAATATCCAGCTAATTTCTATAGACGGTGGCGGACTGAGAAACGCTATTCCAAGAGAAGCAGGTGCTATTGTTTCCGTAAGAAATGCACAGGAGTTTATTGAAGAGGTAACCAATGGACTTAAAAAAGAAATTCTTGAAGAATTTGCAACGGTAGAGCCTAATCTTCATATCAACATTGAAAATTCAACTACGTCTGAAAAAGCACTTTCCGAGGAAGACTCAAAAAAAATTATCCTTACGCTGAAGTCACTGCACAATGGTGTGTACAGAATGAGCCCGGATGTAAAAGATCTTGTGGAATCTTCCAACAACGTAGCAAGAGTAGAATTGAAGGAAGGCGCATTAAAAATTTTAAACCTTTCAAGATCTTCCGTAGAATCATCAAAAAATTCTGTGGCGGAGCAGCTAAAATCCGTTGCAGAACTTGCTGGGATGAAAACAGTATTCAGCGGCTCTTATCCGGGATGGAAGCCGAAGCCCGGTTCGGAAATTGTAAAGCTGATGGAAAATCTTTATACGGAAAAATTTGGTGATAAGCCTCATGTTGTAGCGTGCCATGCAGGTCTGGAATGCGGAATTATCGGAGCAAACTATCCGGAAATGGAAATGGTAAGCTTCGGGCCGACAATCCGTGGTGCCCACTCTCCGGATGAAAAGGCCAATATTCCTTCTACGCAAAAGTTCTGGAGTTTTACGAAGGATATTTTAGCGAATATTCCTACAAAATAGAATTGTTAAATTGCTATATTGAATATCCAAAATTATTTTGATTTTGGATATTTTTCATTTTAAAGCATTATTATTTTCAATATAAAAGTTATAAATTTGAATAAATAATACAAATTATGAACACGCAGACTCTTAGTGAAAAGCTTGAATTAATTCAATGGTTATCAACATTGGAGGACACTTCCATTATCAAAAAATTAATTCAGTTCAGAAAAGAAGAAACGAAAGACTGGTGGGATTCTATCTCGGAAGAAGAAAAAATGTCAATTGAAAAAGGAGTATCCGAAGCAGATAACGATCAATTAAAATCCCAATCTGAGGCCAGAAAATTATATGGGAAATGGTTATAAAATTTTTTGGACTCCCAATGCTCTGAATGAATTGGAGCAGACAATAGAATATCTTCAAAATAATTTTACAGATAAAGAAATCAAGAAACTTGTTCATAAACTTGAAAGTGTTACCGAAATTATTTCTCAAAATCCGAATATATTTCCAAAATCCGAAGGCAAAAATATTCATAAGGCAGTCATTCTGGAATTCAATACCATGTATTATCGTATAATAAAAGGTAATATTGAAATCTTATCTTTCTTTTCAAATAGACAGTCTCCTCAAAAAAGAAAATTTTAATCTTAACAATGAAAAGTATCACTGTATTCTGCGGATCAAGTTTCGGTTCGGAAGATATTTATAAGGAGCAGGCAGCATTGCTCGGAAAAACACTGGCGAAAAACAATATACCGCTGGTTTACGGCGGCGCAAATGTAGGCCTTATGGGAGCCGTTGCCGATGGCGCATTAGACGAGGGAGGAAGAGTTGTGGGTGTTTTACCCTATTTTCTACAATCCAAAGAAATTGCGCATAAACAACTCACCGAATTAATTTTGGTGGAAACCATGCATGAAAGAAAGACCAAAATGAATGAATTGTGTGATGGCGTCATTGTTCTTCCCGGAGGTTACGGCACACTGGAAGAATTTTTCGAAATGATTACCTGGGCACAGCTCGGACTTCATCAAAAACCGATTGGCATTCTGAATATTGACGGATTTTATAATGATTTAATAAACCTTGTTCAAAATATGGTAAATAAAGGATTTTTAAAACAAATTAATCGCGATATGCTTCTGATCAGCGATACCATTGATGAGTTGCTTGAAATAATGATAAATTATAAGGCTCCGACGGTGGGAAAATGGATTTCGAAGGATAAAACATAAACCTATTTATAAAAACAACACCCGAAGACAAATCTCCAGGTGTTGTTTTTATAAATTTAAATAAATATTTTCTAAGGATAAGGAGCTATTTCCACTTCAAGTCCTTCCATTTCCGGAACGATATGCAATTGGCAGCCTAACCTGCTGTTTTCCTGAACGTGGAAAGCTTCACCTAACATGGCATCTTCTTCTGCTCCCATTTCTTCCAGTCCCGGATCGCTGATCACATAGACCTGGCAAGAAGCACACATTGCCATTCCTCCACATACTCCGATGGTTCCTTCTTCTGCAAGTTCATACGACCGGATAATCTCCATCAAATTCATCGACATATCGGTAGGAGCTACAACATCGTGGGTAACGCCTTCCCGGTCGGTGATTTTTATATTTACATCACTCATTTTTAGTTGATAATTCTTTGTTAATCGTTGATAGCATTTATTTTTAAAACAATAAACCGTCAATACTCAACAAATTTAGTCAATTTTTTTCACAACCGCTTTTTCGGCTTCTTTTCGGCTTCCGTCAAATCCGTCTACTCCACTTACTGTCGTGTACTTTAAAACAAATTTTTTGCCAGGATTCAATCTGTTATATACACTTTGACACATTAGAGTAGCTTCGTGGAAGCCACAGAGAATCAGCTTAAGTTTTCCAGGATACGTGTTAATATCTCCTATAGCATAAATTCCGTCGATATTGGTCTGATAATCTAAAGCATTGTTTACAACGATGGCGTTCTTCTCAATGTTTAGCCCCCAGTTTCCGATTTCTCCCAATTTTGGCGTCAAACCGAATAAGGGAATAAAATAATCCGTTTCGATATCGTGAGGATCCTGCCCATCGACAGCCACCGTAATCGCCTCCACTTTTCCGTCACCTTTGATAGCAGTCACTTCGGCAGGCGTAATTAATTTTATTTTACCCTGATTTTTAAGATCCTGAACTTTTTCTACAGAATCCAAAGCACCCCGGAATTCATTTCTTCTGTGGATCAAAGTTACTTCGCTGGCCACATTGGAAAGGAAAATACTCCAGTCAAGCGCAGAATCTCCACCTCCGGCGATTACTACTTTTTTATTTCTGAAATGTTCCGGCTCTTTTACAAAGTATTCAAGTCCTTTTTCTTCATAATCTGCGATATTTTCGAGGGCAGGTTTTCTTGGTTCAAAAGTTCCCAGACCACCGGCAATGGCAATAGCTTTAGCCCTGTGCACGGTTCCTTTGTTGGTGATTACTTCAAACCATTCATCATCAATTTTTGTGTAGGAAACAGCGGTTTCTCCCAAGGTGAAGCCTGGCTGAAACTGCTTGATCTGTTCCATAAGGTTATCAACAAGTTCCCCTGCATTTACAGATGGATAACCAGGAATATCGAAAATAGGTTTTTTTGGATAAAGCTCGGCCAACTGTCCTCCAGGTTGTGGAAGCGCATCAATGATGTGACACTTCATTTTTAGTAAACCTGCTTCAAAAACAGCAAATAACCCGGTAGGTCCGGCTCCTATGATCAATATATCGGTCGTTATCATAATAATAAGATAATTTAATTATACTTGTGGCTGCAAATTTACTAATTTTAATGCGAAGCATATTTAATTCAGTCTAAATAAAAAACTGAGATTTATCAAATAGATTTTAAACATCCTAAGTTATTTTATTTGGCAGTGTTTTTGTAAAATTTTGATTATGAAGAAATTTTTAAGTGTATTTATGGTATTTCTGTTTGCTTTAAGTTTCAGCCAGATTACCAATATTGCGGATGGTGAGTCTATAAGCCTACGAATTCATTATGGTTTTCTTAATGCGGGAACAGCCAATTTAACAGCCAGAAAAACAACATACAAAGGTGCTCCGCATTTATATGTAAAAGGAACAGGCCAGACTACAGGAGCTGTAAGAGCTTTTTTTAAGGTTGATGATCTTTACGAAAGTTATATTAATATGAATACTGAAGTTCCGAGTTTTTATGTAAGAAATGTAAAAGAGGGAAGCTATAGGCAACATCTTGAAACGACATTTAACCACGATAACCATACGTTGGTTCTCACCGATAAAAAGACGCCTGCAAATGGTTCCAAAGTTTTGAAATCCGTAAAAGGAGTGCAGGATATGCTTTCATGCTTTTATTATCTAAGAAGTAAAAGCCCTTCCGAGCTAAAAGTAGGAACGGTCATTAATATGAATGTTTGGATCGATGATGAGATGTTTCCCTTCCAACTTAAAGTTACCGGAACAGAAAATCTCAAAACTAAATTTGGTACCATTAATTGTCTTAAGATCATTCCCTCTGTAAAAAGCGGACGGGTTTTCAAAGAAAAAGAAGGGGTTACCATGTGGGTTTCCAATGATGCCAATCATCTTCCTATGCTTCTAAAAGCTGAACTTGCAGTAGGGTCCCTGAAAGCAAGCATTGACGGATACAATAATGTAAAATATCCTTTAAAGTTTACAAAATAAATTGTGAAATAATCATCGTGAAAGTCTTTAACTCTAAAGACTTTCATTTTTATACTTGAACAGTTACCAGGTATGTATACTGTTATAAAAAATAGATGTAATTTCTATCAGTTTTTTTAAATTAGGTTTATTATTATGAAGTACTAATTAAAAACAAAAACCTCCGAAAAATTTCGGAGGTTCTGTTTTGCATTTGATAACAATAATATCTACTTCCCCGAAGATACTGAAATTATCATTTGCGTTTTTTTGATCTTTGACCCTTTTTTTATTTTCATCATTTGTGTTCTTAGAATCAAAGACCGTTTTAAAGGGGATAATAATAGCTGATTATTATGTTACAAAGATATTACTACATTGAATTAAAACCATCACAAAAGCTTTAGATTTACATCGACGGGATTGTAGATATTTTTCTACAATTTTATTATGAATGATTCTTAACCAACTCAATCAATTCAACGATATTTTCAATCTTCAGTTTTTTAAACATTCTTTTTTTAATGGTACTGATGGTATTTTGCTTTACATCCAACATATTTGCAATTTCAAGATTTCCATAACCTGCAGCATACATGCTTGCAATTTCCATTTCCCGGTCCGTTAGGGATAAGAGTGGATTAACAAGATTCCGGTTAGTAAGTGAATGCATTAATAATGTTCTTGTTAAAGGCGAAATATACTCACCTGTTTTAATCATTGTGAGTATTGCTTGTTTTATCTCTTCCTCTTCATTAAGTTTGCTTAAAAATCCATCTGCTCCTGCATTTAGATATTTAAGAGCATGTGTATTCTCATCAATCCCGGAAAAAATAAGAATTTTAATATCCGGTTTTTTCTCTTTGATTTCTGATATAATCTGTAGACTGTTTCCCTCCGGGAAATGAGCATCTATGATCGCAATATGAATGGGGTGAGTAGTGATGCAATCTATGATCTGCCTGAAATTTGATGCATGAAAGGCTTTATAATTAATTTCTATTTCATCCAGTACAAATACCATTCCCTGACGAATGAGGGTGTGATCATCTGCCAACAGAAAAAAAAGGGTGTCGCCATTGTTATTTATCATGATCAATTTTTAAGTTGATAGAGAATTTAACTGTTGTACCTTTGCCACGTTGGCTTTGAACTGAAATCTCTCCCCTATACAGTTCTACAAGTTCTTTACATAAATTCAATCCTAAACCAGCACCGATATTCTCGATATCGTCAGATAAAATACCCTGGTAATAAGGTTCAAATATTTTTTTAAGATCAGACTCTGCGATTCCTGCACCGGTATCAATAATCTCAGTAATTAACGTAACAGTAGCTTCGTTTGCCTGTTCAGTTTTAATATTGACGGTTATTTGTCCGTTTTCTGTAAATTTGTTTGCATTACCCAGAATATTCATAAAAATCTGGCTGATTTTGGCATTATCAGAATACACCACAAGGTCCGGACTGATTGTTTTATTCACAACAAATTTATTATTCCTTGTTTTTATGTAATTTTCAATTGAATTTAATATGGACGTAATCTGATTGTCGAGATTAAAAACAACAGGGATGAGTTTATTCTTTACATGCTGATTTTTCGTGTATTCCAGAATCTGATTAGCTTGTAACAATAACGTGTTGCTGGTAAAACCAATAGATTTTAGATATTCTTTTATTTCATCATCAGCGGTTTTCTCACTGATTCTGTTGATGAGAATACCTATAATTTTTAAAGGAGACCTCAGCTCGTGGCTTAACATTCCCAGGACTCTGTTTTTAAACTCAAGATTTGCTTTAATCTGAAGATTTGCTGTTTTGAGTTTTTTCTCATAAGAAAAAGCTATACTCGTAAGCATCATAATAAGTATAGAGATTACAAGCATAAGAATCATTGCACCAAAGATAAGATTCATCCTCATTCTGCTATTATTAGAATTTTGCCGGTAATATTCCTGTTCCAGATCGCTTTTTGAATTTTCAATTGCATAATCATAAATATTCATGACACTGTTTCCATACATTATTAGATTACTGAATATTCTATAAAAAGCATCACTACTGTTGTCTTTTTGAATAATGTTCGATTGTATCTGCTTTAATTGTACTGTGTAATGTTTATTAACAATATTCAGGATACTGTCAAAATCAGCTTTTATGACGGCGGCGTTGGGATTTGTTCCCTGCTTTAAGGTAACAACGATACTGTCTTTACGTACACTCTCTTTGCCTGATATTGCATCTCTTATCCGTCCAAAAAATTTCTTTTTCTTTACTGTATCAGAATAGGTTTTGGTTTCTACATTAAATTTGTTAAAATTATAATCCAGGTCATAAGTCTGGATTTCCGGGAAAACTTTTTTTACCTCATGGCTTGAATTGGTAGAATATTTCTGTGTAGAATCAATAAGGATTTTCAATTTCTGAACTTTTGAAGAATTGTCGTTTTTTAAGATAAGAGCATATTTTAATTTTGGATATTTATTGCTGTAGCTGCCGATACTATCCAGATTTTTATCAAGTTTACGCAAAGATTGGAAGTATAATTTCAAATATTTTTCATTCTTACTTTCAAGATATTTCTGAAAGTCAACCTGTGCGTTTATCAGTTCTTTTTTAGAATTGCTGGTAAGACTGTCCAATGAATTGATTTCTTTGAGCTGAGCTTCAATAAACTTTAAATTTTTCTTTGTAATAAACTCATTGTAGAAAAAAGCAGCAATCAGAAACTGTATAAGCAAGATACATAAAATTAAAGAATAGTGAACGATTCTTCTTGATCTGAAACTTAATTTTTCAACCATCATTGTAATTTAAAGTGTAAAAATAATAAAAAAATCCTATAAATAATTTACAGGATTTTATATATTTTGTTTAATTTATTTAAAGACTCTTAAATTGTTCCAGTGTTCTGATGTCATTTTCGAAAAACATCCTGATATCACTCATCTGGTAAAGAAGCATCACAATTCTTTCAATACCCATCCCGAAGGCATAACCTGAATATTTTTCCGGATCAATATTTACATTTTTCAAAACGGCAGGATCTACCATTCCGCATCCCATAATTTCCAGCCATCCTGTACCTTTAGTAATTCTGTAATCGGTTTCAGAATTTAGCCCCCAATATACATCAATTTCAGCACTTGGTTCCGTAAAGGGGAAATAAGAAGGTCTTAATCTGATCTTGGATTTCCCGAAAAGCTCCGTTGTGAAGAACTGTATAGTCTGCTTAAGATCTGCAAAGCTTACATTTTCATCAATATATAGCCCTTCGATTTGGTGGAAAATACAGTGCGACCGTGAAGATACAGCTTCATTCCTGAACACCCTTCCGGGAGAAAGGATTCTGATAGGCGGTTGATTTTCTTCCATATAACGGATCTGTACCGAGGAAGTATGCGTTCTTAAAAGAATATCAGGATTCTGCTCAATAAAAAACGTATCCTGCATGTCTCTTGCGGGGTGATATTCCGGGAGATTCAATGCAGTGAAGTTGTGCCAGTCGTCCTCAATTTCCGGTCCGTCTGCTACGGCAAAACCGATTGATTTGAAAATTTCAATGATTCTGTTTTTCACCAGATTGATGGGATGTCTTGAACCCAGTTCCAAAGGAAAGGCCGGTCTTGTAAGATCTTCTTTTTCTACCACAACAGAAGATGCTGAAGCATTTTTCAAATCCTCCAGTTTTATATTAACTGCCTGTTTCAGAGTGTTGATCTTCTGTCCGAAATCTTTCTTCTGCTCGTTAGGAACTTCTTTGAATTTTTCAAAAAAATCATTCAGAATTCCCTTTTTGCCATTATATTTAATACGGAAGTTTTCAATCTCCTCTTTTGATGTAGCATTGAAGCTGTTTACCTCAACCAGTAACTCTTCTATCTTTTCTATCATTGTTTTACCCTTTCAGAATGTTTTGCAAAAATACGGTTTTTCAGCGAAATATTTTTCCTTAAACTGTTAAAAAAATCTGCTCCGGTAAGAGCAGACTTCAATCACTTTTTCACGTAAAATAAAAAATTTATTTTTTTTTTGTTTAGAGGGATTAATCTCTTATTTTTTTTCTAAAGCTTTCACATTAATCTGAAGCGTGATTTCGTTTTTAATAACTCCGTTCGCCACCGGACTCTGAAATTTCACTCCAAAATCATCTCTATTGATATCTGTTGGCTCGGTAGCTATACTTACCACACCATCTTTCGCAGAGACATTAGCTTTAAACTTGATTGGTTTTGTGATACCTTTTACGGTTAAATTTCCGTCTAGGACAGTATTGTAATCGCCCTCGGCCAAAGGAGAAACTTTTGTAATCTCATAAGATGCGGTAGGAAACTTTTCCACTTCAAAGAAATCTGCACTTTTCAGATGGCCGTTAAGTTTTTCCATTTGTCCTGCATCGTCCTTAAGATCCTCCGAAGTAAGGGAAGTCATATCCGCTACGAATTTTCCGCTTTGCAGTTTATCGTCTTTTACTGTTACATCGCCACTTTCAAACTTAATGGTTCCGAAATGGCTTGTATTTTCAGATTTAAAGATTTTATAACCCTTCCACTCTACTTTACTGTTTAAGGTATCTACCGTAAACTGGTTACCGTCTTTAGCAGCCACTGTGTCGTTGCTTTCACTACTTACAGGTTTTTCCTTTTTACAAGAAATAGTGAGAGATGCGGCTAAAAAAACAGAAAAAACTACCGAAAATAGCTTTCTTTTCATAATTTTTAAAATTTTATTACTCCTGCTAAAATAATAAAAAAAATTGTTCTTTCCTAGAAAGATTTCAATTCATTACATTTGTAATATGCTATTAGAAATAAACAATCTGAACTTTTCATATTCTGTAGAAAAACCTTTGTTTCAGAACCTTAGCCTGCATTTTGACGAAGGTAAAATCATTGCGCTTGCCGGAGAAAGCGGATGCGGAAAATCAACTTTACTAAGCCTGATTTACGGAATTCTCGACTGGCAGAGCGGAACTATTATTTTTGACGGTGAAAAACTGCTTGGCCCGAAAGGAAATCTGGTTCCCGGAGAGGCAAAAATGAAATTTGTTGCCCAGAATTTTGATCTGATGCCTTATGCCACCGTTGCTGAAAATGTAGGAAAATTTATTTCAAATATTAATCTGGCACAAAAGCGAGAAACGGTTACAGAACTTCTTGAAGTTGTGGGACTTGAAGAATTTGCACACGTTCTCCCGAAATACCTGAGCGGCGGACAGCAGCAGAGAGTTGCCATCGCAAGAGCACTTTCCGTGATGCCCAAGCTCCTGATTCTTGACGAGCCTTTCAGCAATCTTGATTTTCCCAGAAAAATTGAGCTTCGGGAAAAGTTATTCCGGTATGTAAAGCAACAAAATATTTCACTGATTATTTCAACGCATGAGCTTCAGGATATTATTCCGTGGCTGGATGAAATTGTTGTCTTACAAAACGGAGAAATCATTCAACAGGGAAATCCGGAACAGGCTTTCAAAAACCCCTTTAATGCTTATGTTGCCAAACTTTTCGGTGAAGTCAATATTTTTAACGAACATGAGATTGCAGATTTTCAGCTTCCGAAATTTTCCTATTATCCTAAAGAAATACGAATCTCCGAAACCGGTTTTGAAGCCGAAGTCCTGGAAAGCCGGTTTGCAGGAAATCATTATTGGAATAAAGTAAAAACGCTGAATAAAGAACTAATTATCTATACCGATCAGAAAATTGAAAATCCGGTTGCTATTTCATTTTACTGATCCTCACCTCAGGAAAGACTACCACCCTAGCCCCACTCTCGCTACTCGCTTTTTCTGGTTTTCGGTTGCGGCGGCTTCGCCGCCGCAACCGAAAACCAGAAAAAGCGAGTAGCGAGAGTGGGGAAAAGCTTCTAAAAAAATAAACTAAAGTACCATTATCATTTCCGTAAAATACACATTTCCCAATACTTATTGTGGAATTGTGTATAAAAAAAATACAAATACAAGAAGCTCGTTTAAAACTTTTTCTTACATTTGTACTTCCACAGCATAAGGAAATTTTTGGTTAATTCTCTTTCTGCCTCCTAAAACGAAAATTAGCAGTCCTGCAATCTAGTTTTTTGAAAGATTACACTGTCCAATTCTTTCCTTTTTTTATGCCTTTTTCACAAATTCCGATTTCAGGGCCATAGAACCGAAACCATCAATTTTACAGTCAATATTATGATCGCTGTCCGGTCTCAGGCGGATGTTTTTCACTTTTGTTCCTGCTTTTACAGGCTTCGGTGCTCCTTTTACCGGAAGATCTTTGATAACGACTACCGAATCTCCATCCTGCAGTTCGTTGCCATTTGAATCTAAAATTTTTCCCGAATCTGAAACACTTGCAGCTGTTTCTTCAGGATTCCATTCGTAAAAACACTGGGAACACACCATCATATTATCACTTGGGTAGGTAAATTCGGAGCCGCATTTCGGACAAAGTACAGAATCACTCATTGTATTAATTTTTCTGCAAAGGTAAGTGTTTTGTTTTATTGCTCTGAAATAAGTTGATTCCATGAGAAGCGCATGGCTATTCAAGATCACTATTCGTAATTAATATCTTATAATTAATATTTTAAATAGCGTTTATAATTTTCGTATTTTTGCAGATTCAAAATAGCAGAACCCAATTTATGGAACTTATTCACAGAAACTTAGCCATCGGTATTCACGATGCTTTACAGGAAACATTTTTTGAGAAAAATAAATATGCCGATAAAGTAATCGAAAGACTTTTAAAAGCAAACAAAAAATGGGGAAGCCAGGACAGAGCTGTTGTTTCTGAAATTTTCTACAACATTATCCGTTGGAAAAAACGCCTGGAATATTACATGGGAGAAGGAGTGAAACCCAACAACGTCTATAAATTAATGATCGCTTATCTCCTTTGGAGTAAAACCAACTATAAAAAGTTTGAAGAATTTGACGGAATAAAAATTGCTGACATTCTTACAAAACTAAAAAAAGGTACCGTTCCCACAAAAGCCATCGAACATTCTATCCCGGAATGGCTTGCAGAAACCCTTGAAAAAGAACTGGGAGATAAATGGGAGAAAGAAATGTACGCCTTAAACGAACAGGCACCAACTGTTTTGAGAGCCAATTCTTTACGAACCAGTACAAAAGAGCTTATTTCTGATCTTGCCGACGAAAACATTACTTCTTATCCTGTGAGAAATTATCCGGACGCAGTACAGCTGGAAGAGAAAAAGAATGTTTTTCTTACCACTGCTTTTAAGGAAGGTTTATTCGAAGTACAGGATGCTTCGTCTCAAAAAATCGGGTATTTTCTGGACGTAAAAGAAGGTCAGCGTGTCGTTGATGCCTGTGCCGGAGCGGGTGGAAAAACCCTGCATCTTGCCGCATTAATGGGCAACAAAGGACAAATCATCGCATTAGATATCTTCGACTGGAAATTGGCGGAACTGAAACGCCGCGCCAAAAGAGCCGGAGCCCACAATATTGAAACACGTCTTATCACAGATAACAAAGTGATCAAGAGACTTCACGATAAAGCAGACCGTCTGTTAATTGATGCTCCTTGTTCTGGATTGGGTGTTTTAAAAAGAAACCCAGACAGCAAATGGAAAATAGATCAGGATTTTATCGACCGAATTAAAAAAGAACAGCAGCAGATTATCCAGGATTATTCTAAAATGCTGAAAGTAGGTGGGAAAATGGTGTATGCAACGTGTTCTATTTTACCGTCTGAAAACAATGAACAGATAGCAGAATTCCTGAAAAACAATCCTAATTTCAAAATGATCAAAGATGAAAAGGTAATGCCAAGCGAAGGATACGACGGGTTTTACATGGCTCTTATTGAAAGAGTTTCATAAGTTTTATAACATACTAACAAATACAACTACTCTGCAATCAGGGTAGTTTTTTATTTGAGTATTCTTGAAATAGATTTAAAATCTATCTTTGTGAAAACGATCAATCCAACATGTTTCAAAAAATTTCACTCAGTTTTTTTATTGTATTATCCTTGTTCTCTTTTTCGCAAACTTATGAAGTTCAGTATACAAATTCTTACAACGGAAAAGTAATCCCGGATCAGACTCCGGTTTTGGTCTGGGCCAATGAAAAGGAAAATTTTATTCTGAATACTAAAATCAGAGAACAAAAAGCAGCATTTCCGTTTGAGATCATTAAAATTGAAAAACCTTCAAATACCATTATTTCCTATGCGTTTTTAAAACCGGATGAGATTATTTCCGCTTCCGATGCAGAATCGGTTGCAAAACAAACCTTTGAATTCACGGACGAAACAAAGAAAATTTTAGGCTATAATTGCAAAAAAGCAATAATAAAAATCAATTCCAACACCATTGAAATCTGGTACACCAACAATCTTAAAATTAAAGGCGGACCATCATCATTGGGACAAAGCTTAGGGTTTGTATTGGAAATTGAAAGAAATAAAAATTCTCTTCTATCTGCCAGTTCAATTAAAAAAATAAAGAAAACGGATATTGATAAAATCCTCAGCAGTCCCGTAACATCTACTGATCAACTTGGCTACAAAGACATGCTATGGAAGAGCAGATTCACCACTTTAAAAGTTTTTGAAAACGAAACCATCAACTTTTCCGGGGATTCTAAATCAGACAGCCAGATTAAAAGATTTGCCAATGGAACCATTATCCTGAAAAAAATTAAATTCCCGAAAATTAAGGAAGGCGATAATATCTTCGTAGAACTGAAACAGCAATCCAATGGTGATGCTTATGACAGAACGGGCACCGTATTCTTTATTCCACAAGATAAAAAAGAATCTTTCCTAGACGGATTGGAAAATGGCGTAAAAACGCTTCCTGTGTATGACAACGGCAACGGAAAGCAATATTTTGGTGTTACAACAACAGAGAACTTTAATCCTGCAGTAGAAATGATGCGTTTTTTTACTGCTTTCGGAATCAGCAAATTTAATAACCTTCAGCTTAAAGACAAAACTTGGCAAACCATCAGTCCATATCGTCAGGATATTACTGAACTAAAGCCATCTTTGAGCGAAAAAGAATTGTGGATAGGTACCTTTATAGGAAACTATGATAAAGGCGGTCACAAAGTAAGCCTGGAAATCACCATCCATAAAAGCGAGCAGAATATTCATAAAAACAACGCCGTGATTCCTCTATTTAACAGTCTTAATATTATGGAAATGGCGGGACAGGATTATGCTACCATGTTTAATAAAGATAAAGGCTTAACGGTTGAATTCACACTGGCAAAGGATCTGAAAAATGCGCAGTTGAGATACATTACCACCGGTCATGGAGGTTGGGAAAACGGCGATGAATTTGTACCAAAAACCAATTCCATATTTATAGACGGTAAAATGGTATTTTCTTTTATTCCGTGGAGATCAGATTGTGGTTCTTATCGTCTTTACAATCCGGCATCGGGAAATTTCGGGGATGGACTTTCCTCCTCAGACCTGAGCCGCTCAAACTGGTGTCCCGGAACCGTTACAAATCCTAATTTTATTTCTCTTGGGGATCTTAAAGCCGGTAAGCATACCATTCAAATAAAAATTCCTCAGGGACCAACCGAAGGAAACAGCTTCAGTTCATGGAATGTTTCCGGCTTATTGCTAGGTAACGAATGAAAAAAAAAAACCTTCTCGCAAATTGACTCTGCAAGAAGGTAAAAACACAAATGATGAAAAAAAATTATTTCGAGCCACAAAGTAATGGGATTTTTTCTTGGAATTACTTATCATAGATTAATAAATATTTAATTTTTATTTTGTATATGTTTAGCAATTAATGTGTGATGAAAAAAATTAACTAAAATCACGTCAAATTTTATTTATAATTAAAATTTTACCAAAAATTTGAATAATAAGTTAAAAATATACGCTTAATGATTTTTTTTATTGTTTATTATAAACCACACTGATATTTTTGTTTCAAATTAAATGATAAAACAATGTGTGGAATTGTATGTCTCTTTGACGCAAAACAAAAAACTGAAATATTAAGACCTCAGGTTCTTGAAATGTCTAAAAAAATCCGTCACCGCGGCCCGGACTGGAGCGGGGTCTTCCAAAATGAAAAAGTAGTTTTTTCTCATGAAAGACTTGCCATTGTAGATCCTACATCAGGAAAACAGCCGCTTTTTACCAAAGACGGAAAAGTTGTTCTTGCTGTAAACGGTGAAATTTATAACCACAGAGAATTAAAAGAAGAGTTTCCGGAGTATGAATTTCAGACACAGTCAGACTGTGAAGTGATTTTAGCCTTGTACAAAAAATACGGAAAAGATTTTATAGAAAAATTGAATGGTATCTTTGCTTTTTCCCTCTACGATACCGAAAACGACATTTACCTCATCGCTCGTGACCATATGGGAATCTGCCCGCTGTACCAAGGATGGGATAAGAATGGAAACTATTATGTAGCTTCCGAGCTGAAAGCACTGGAAGGCATCTGCAAAAAAATTGAAACCTTTTTACCCGGCCATTTTGTATACAGCAAAGATGGAAGTGAACTTCAGCAATGGTACAAAAGAGACTGGGAAGATTATAACGCTGTTAAAGATAATGAAACAGATATCAATATTTTAAGAAAAGGTTTGGAAGATGCGGTACACAGACAACTCATGAGCGATGTTCCTTACGGTGTACTGTTATCCGGAGGCTTAGACTCTTCCGTAATTTCTGCGGTAACTGCAAAATATGCAAGACAGAGAGTAGAAAGCGGGGACACGCAGGAAGCATGGTATCCCCGATTGCACAGCTTTGCAGTAGGACTTGTCGGTTCACCCGATCTGGCAGCAGCCCAAAAAGCCGCGGAATATATCGGATCAGTTCACCATGAGGTAAACTTTACTGTTCAGGAAGGCCTGGATGCCATCCGTGATGTAATTTATCATTTAGAAACCTATGATGTTACCACTGTGAGAGCTTCTACGCCAATGTATCTTCTGGCAAGGGTCATCAAATCAATGGGAATTAAAATGGTACTGTCCGGAGAAGGCTCAGATGAATTGTTTGGTGGATATTTATATTTTCATAAAGCACCTAACGCTAAAGAATTCCACGATGAAACCGTGAGAAAACTTGGAAAACTTCATCTCTACGATTGTCTGCGTGCCAATAAAGCACTGATGAGCTGGGGTATTGAAGGCCGTGTTCCTTTTTTAGATAAAGAATTTATGGATATTGCGATGACCATCAACCCTAAAGATAAAATGGTAAATGCTGCCGAAGGAAAAATTGAAAAATGGGTATTGAGAAAAGCTTTCGAAGACCTCCTTCCGGAATCGATCGCATGGAGACAAAAAGAACAGTTTTCAGATGGTGTAGGTTATTCCTGGATTGATACATTGAAAGAAGTTGCAGAAAAAGAGGTAACTGATGAGATGATGGCAAATGCAAGATTCAGATTTCCTGTAAATACGCCTCAGAACAAAGAAGAATACCGTTACCGATCTATTTTTGAAGAGCATTTCCCAAGTGAAACAGCTGCTGCAACCGTTCCTTCAGTGCCTTCCGTAGCCTGCTCCACTCCTATTGCCCTGGAATGGGATGAAGCTTTTAAGAATATGAATGATCCAAGCGGAAGGGCTGTAAAAGTGCATGAAACATCTTACGGAGAGCAAGTTTGAGAGGTTAGAGAATATAAGAGTTTTTGAGTTTTGAAATGACTTTCAATCAATTTTTTAAAGTTAAATTCTAAACCTGAAAAAGCTCCAACTCAAAAAAAAATTATCAATCCTGTAGCAATACAGGATTTTCTTTTGTAGTAACGATAATAATATTGTTAGAATTTAACCGTTAATCAAAAATAATATCTAATAAATAATTATATTTGGAAAACGAAAATATCAATTATAAAAAAATGAGAAGAAACATTACTCTCTTATTTGCTTTATTATCCATGACTTTAGCTTTCGGACAAGGAAAATATGGCAAATATCTTAGCTCCAAAAAACTTGCAATGGTGTATAAAAGTGTGAAGGATGCTGATAAAGAAGACTTTTATCAACAATACTATTGGCTGGTAAAAGCTGAGCAGCTGAAAACATATCCTCACCTGAAAGAAATAAAGCCAAAGGTTTTATATGAATTTGTGAAAAAAGTAAATCCTCAGAATCTTACTAAAAAACTTGATGACAGAGGAAAAGAGCTTAGAGAAACTGCAGAATTATCTTTGAATCAATATTTCAAAAATAAAAATCTTGAAAACAACTCCGTTTTAATGTATAATCTTGAAACGTACGTAGACCCTTGCAAAGGACAGTATTATACAAAGGTTGATGCGGAAAAAATCAAGGAACTGGTACCGAAAGAACTTTTTGCATTCAATTCCAACAACAGAAATACAGGAGAAGATACTACTTATTATCTGTGGATTGATAAAAAGAAAGACGATTTCAACATTGTAAATATCATTCCTGAAGAGAAAGAAAATAAAGCTTTTTATGCAAGATTAAAACAGTATCTTCCAAGCTACAAATTCTCAAAATACGTTCCTTCGGTAAAAAAAGGTACAAAAACAGACAGAACGGATGCAGACTACTACTACATCATGCCGTTTGAGCAAAACACCGACAATATCGAGTACAAAACAAAAGATTTCAAAACCTTTGAACTCAGCCAGTACAGAAAAGCCGGCGACGAGTGGAAAGGCGTTGAAAAGCCAAGAAAATAAATCAAAAAAGTCCTGCGGATTCCGCAGGACTTTTTTATTCTCCTTCGAAAATAATAACCATGCCGAACATTCAAAAAATTTTGAAATAAAATAGGTTCAAAGGAATAAATATTGCTGTAAATAAGACCATTCTAATTCTTTGAACCAAATAAATCTGGAAATAAGCCAGTAATCAGAAAAATGTCAGAAGCCGTTTCGCAACCCAATTCGATAAAAAAAATATTACCACTGATTTTAGCAACTGCAATCTTTATGCAGATGCTGGATTCTACTGTTCTCAACACCTCACTTCCTGCCATTGCAAGAGATCTGAAAGAATCGCCGCTGAATATGCAGAATGCGATCATCAGCTACGTTTTAACATTAGCGGTATTCATGCCGGCCAGCGGATTTCTCGCAGACCGATTCGGGACGAAAAAGGTTTTCATTGCATCCATTTTATTATTCAGCATAGGTTCACTTTTCTGTGCCCTGTCCCAGAATCTTACACATCTTGTTATTTCAAGAGTAATACAAGGTATTGGGGGAAGTCTCATGACACCTGTCGGAAAACTGGCGCTTATTAAGACATTCGACAAGAACGAATTGCTTAAAGCCATGAATTTTGCTATCATCCCTGCATTGATAGGCCCGGTTCTAGGTCCGCTCGTCGGAGGTTATATGGTTGATTATCTTTCCTGGCATTGGATTTTCCTTATTAATATTCCGATCGGTATTCTGGGAATAACGTTAGGATTAAAATTTATGCCCAATTACAAATCGGCAGATGTTGATTTCGACTTTAAAGGTTTTCTGATTTTCGCGGCAGCCTCCCTCCTTCTCTCCATTTCTCTCGAGCTTTTCGGAGACCTTCAGAATACCACACCGGTTCTTGTGGTCTTCATTTTGGGATTCCTCTTTATGTATTATTACTACCGCCATGCGAAAAGAGATGAAAGTCCTATATTTCCTTTAAACTTATTCCAGGTAAGAACTTTCAGAGTAGGAATTGTAGGAAATTTGGCTACAAGACTGGGAATCAGCTCTGTTCCGTTATTGCTGCCACTGATGATACAGATCGCTTACAAACAATCGGCAGTTACATCAGGATGGATCATTGCTCCTATGGCGCTTACGGCAATTTTCGGAAAATCATATGTCATTAAAATATTGGATAAATTCGGTTATCGGCAGACGCTCATGACCAATACTTTCATTATCGGGACCCTTATCTGCCTGCTTGCTATTCCGGACATTAATACTCCCCTGTATTGGTTTGTACCGATTATTGCGATCTTAGGATTTTTCAACTCGATACAATTTACCTCGATGAATACCATTTCCATTGCTGATCTCCGTAATTTCCAGACCAGTAGCGGAAATTCACTTTTATCCGTAAACCAGCAGTTGGCTATTGGCTTTGGGATTGCTTTCGGGCTTATTGTTTTAAAGATTTTTGAAAACACTGATCTTATCCATGGCGAACCTCACAATGCTTTTCGCTATACCTTTCTTACCATCGGGATTCTAACGATTATTTCGGGATTTGTTTTCAGGAGACTTCATATTTCGGATGGGAAAAATATGAAATCCAAGGCATAAATTTATCTAAAGCACTAATATGTTCTTCTTTTTTCAAATCTTATAAACTAATGATTTTCTTATGTTTTAAAGATCTTTTGCAACTTTTGCTGTTAAATATTATCCGTTAAACCAACTGACCCGATATTATCACAGATCAATGCACCTCGTTTACACTTGTTTTACCTTTGCTTTATACACCAACAATTATGGCAACCAAACAAGTACAAAAAATCATCTCGCCGAAGCCCGCTCATTTTGTGGGTGATGGTTTCCGGGTTCATAATTTTATTCCGGGAATACAAGGCATTGATATGAAAAGAATGGATCCTTTCATCATGCTGGATTACAATTCGAAATTTCATTTTAACGGAACAGACCAGCCAAGAGGTGTTGGCGTACATCCGCACAGAGGCTTTGAAACCGTTACGATAGCTTATAGCGGACGTGTACAGCATCACGACAGTGCAGGCGGAGGAGGAATTATCGGTGAGGGTGATGTACAATGGATGACCGCAGCCAAAGGAGTTCTTCACAAAGAATATCATGAAAAAGAATGGGCGAAAGCTGGTGGAATTTTCCAGATGGTGCAGCTTTGGGTGAATCTTCCGTCAGTATATAAAATGAGCTGCCCAAAATATCAGGCTATCCGGAATACGGACATGACAAAAGCTGATCTTGGAGAAAATGGCTTTATTGAAATTATTGCAGGAACATACGAGGATCAGAAAGGTCCGGCTTCAACCTTCAGTCCTGTTCATGTAATGAACGCCAAACTAAAAAAAGATGGCAAAGCAGAATTTAATTTTCCGGCTGATTTTAATACAGCAGCTTTAATCATTGAGGGAAGCATTAGCGTGAACAAAGAAGATAAAATTCCGGTAAATCATTTTGTTTTATTTAAAAATGAAGGCGAAACTTTTAGCATTGAAGCTAAAGAAGATAGTATTATTCTTATTATCAGCGGAATGCCACTGAACGAACCTATTTATGCACACGGCCCTTTTGTGATGAATTCACGAAAGGAAATCATGCAGGCTTTTGAAGATTACAATCTCGGAAGATTTGGTTATCTGGAGGATTAATTTAATCCAAAACTGAAATCATTTTATTATTTTTCCTTACTTTTATGGAAAATGTTTATAGAATTCTGTTATCATTTTTTATATTAAAAACAGATTCCAAACTCCCAGATTTTCTAAAATGACGGTATTCTTTATAAATTAAACAATAAAACTATGAAACCAGAATTCGAGCCTATTCCCTTACAGGATACCGGAGAACGATTTGAAATAGAGTTTAATGGCAATCATGCATTTATAGATTACCGCCGGATGGGTAGCCAGATCGCCCTGAACCATACTGAAGCTGACATTCTTATTGCAGGAACCGGTGCTGCTGAAGCCGTAGTGGAAAAAACGCTGCATTATATTGAAGATCATCAGAAAAAAGCGCTCCCATTTTGTCCTTACATACAGGCATTTATCAGGAAAAATCCTGAATGGAAACGTGTAGTGGATGAAAGATTCCACGGATACGATCAGATTTAATTTCGTGAATACTCAAAACATATTAAAATTTAAATACATTAGCTTCTTAAAAATTAATCATCATGTCAAATATCGGACTTATTATAGAAGAAAAATCTGCAGACATAGGAAACTTTCTTGTAGGCAGACTTTTACCTTTCCGTGAAAAAAGAGCGGTTGGACCTTTCGTTTTTATCGATCACATGGGACCTGCCGAACTGAAAGATTATCAGAATCTTGATGTTCCGCCGCATCCGCATATCGGCCTTTCCACGTTAACCTATCTGCTGGAAGGTTCTATTTTTCACAGAGACAGCGTAGGAAACGCTATTGAAATCCAACCCGGAGCCGTAAACTGGATGACTGCCGGAAAAGGCGTTGTGCATTCAGAAAGAACCCCCGAATACCTGAGACATTCAGACAAGAGACTGCACGGATTCCAGATCTGGGTAGGCCTTCCTAAACATCTCGAACAATCCGAACCTACGTTTCACCATACTGAAGCAAATGAAATCCCGGTCTGGGATGAAGACGGAATACAATACAAACTTATCGCAGGAGAAGCTTTCGGAAGAAAATCTCCGGTTCCGGTACACAGCAAATTGTTTTTTATTGAAATTAAAACAAAAGAGGCTAAAAAGATCAGCATCGGAAAAGACCTTTACGGAGAAGCAGCCATGTACGTGCTGGACGGAACGGTTTCTACAGACGGAAATTCTTACGGTTCCAAGCAGCTTATGATTGCCAAAGACACCAAACTCTGTGAGTTCGATATGAGCGGAAACGGAACGGTTTATCTTTTCGGAGGTGAACCTTTTAATGAAGAACGTTTTATATTCTGGAATTTTGTAAATTCAGACAAAGAAATGATCGAGCAGGCAAAAGTAAACTGGAATGACCAGAATCACGAAGCTTTTCCATTAGTTCCGGGAGATGAAGACGATTACGTACCACTCCCGAAAGCCATTTTAAACAGAAAACCTTAGGAAGAATTAACTATGAAAATATTAGCATTTGCAGGAAGCACTTCTTCCACATCCATTAACAGGGAACTGGTAAAATTTGTCTTAAAAGATTTTCAGGATCATGAAATTAATTTAATTGATTTAAATGATTTCGACATGCCCGTTTTTTCCGTAGACCGTGAAAAGAAAGGCTTTCCGGATGAAGCGCATCATTTTCTAAAAGTCATTGAGGAATGTGATGCTATTATCTGTTCGCTGGCAGAACACAACAGATCATACAGTGCTGCTTTTAAAAATGTATTTGACTGGGCATCGAGGATTAATGTAAAAGTTTTCCAAAATAAACCGATGTTTCTTATGTCTACTTCTCCGGGAGGATATGGCGGCGGAAATGTAATGAATACGGCAAAAACATTTTTTCCGCAGTTCGGGGCCGATGTTAAAGAAACTTTTTCTCTGCCGAAATTTTACGAGAATTTCGATATGGAAACCGGTGTCATTGATCCCGAAATACTTAAAGATCTGAAAGATAAAATATTAAATTTTAAAAATCAGATCAGTAATTGATTTCCAAAAGAAGGTTGAAAACTTTCAGTAATCGGTATAGCTGATTCCCGACGGAAGAACTATAAAAAACTTTAAACTAAATTAAAAATGGAAACACACGAATATGCAGCAGGAGAAATAACAGTCATCTGGCAGCCTAAAAAATGTATTCATGCAGGAGTTTGCGTAAAAACACTCCCTAAAGTGTATAATCCTAAAGAAAGACCCTGGCTGAAACCTGAAAATGCGACAGCAGAAGAACTTAAAAACCAAATTGACCTTTGCCCTTCCGGAGCATTAAGTTATAAATTCAATACAGCAATATAATGGCTATAACCGTAAAAGCAAGTTTAGGCAAAGAAAAATACTACACCGAAGTTGTCGCTGGTGAAAACACCCTGATCACCGATGAACCGATAGATAAAGGCGGAGGAAACAAAGGTTTCAATCCTTTTGAAATTCTGGCAACTTCGCTGGCAAGCTGTACCGCAGCTACCCTCAGAATGTACATCGACAGAAAAGAATGGAATATTGATACCATTAATGTAGAAGTGGAACTTGAAAATTTTCCTTTAACCAAGAGAGCGATTTTTAAAAGAGATATTACTTTTGAAGGCACTATTCTTGATGAAGAACAGATGAAAAGACTAAGGGCCATTGCCGATGCATGCCCCATTCATAAAATACTGACCAACGATATCGAAATACTAACCAAATTTTCATAATATGATTGAAGTAACGCATAACAACAACGAAAAAAACGGAAATTTTGAAGCTTTTATTGATGGAAACCACGCAGGTCTCATGACGTATACATGGGCAGGAGAAGAAAGATTTATTATTGATCATACCGAAGTTGAAGAAGCATACAACGGAAAAGGAGTCGGGAAAGAAATGCTTTTGGCTGCAGTAGACTTTGCGAGAAAAAACGGCAAAACCATCATACCACTATGTCCTTTTGCGAAAGCTACTTTCCAGAAACATGAGGAGCTTCAGGATGTCTTGGTGAACAAAACACAGGCATAGTTAGTCTACACACGGGTTGAGACTAAATTTTAAATGAAGATTGTAAATTCAACACGATATTACAGCTGCCTTCCGGGAAAAATCCGGAAGGTTTTTTATTTTTTTTGAACAGAACATAAAAAAACTATATTTGCTAAAATTTTAATTAATTAAAACATGTCTCCGATTATTTTATTATCCATTATCATTGTATATTTCGCATTGCTGCTGTGGGTAGCGTACCGAACCGGAAAAGGAAGTGATAATGAGAGTTTCTTTATAGGAAACCGTAAAAGTAATTGGATGCTTGTTGCCTTCGGAATGATTGGTACATCTTTATCAGGGGTTACCTTTGTGAGCGTTCCGGGAGCTGTAGGCAATGACAAGTTTTCATACCTGCAGATTACCTTGGGTTACCTGATTGGTTATATTGTGATTGCATATGTTCTTTTACCTCTATATTACAGGCTTAAGCTGACATCTATTTACGGCTATCTTCAACAGAGAATGGGCCAGCTTTCTTATAAATCGGGAGCATGGATCTTTATTGTTTCTAGATTGGTAGGAGCCACAGCGAGGCTGTATCTTGTTGTTAATATTTTACAGACTGCCATTCTTGACAGTCTTGGTGTTCCTTTTATTGTCACTACACTGATTATTCTGGCTATGATCATTCTTTATACCTATGAAGGGGGTGTGAAGACTATTGTCTGGACAGATACTCTGCAAACTTCCTGTATGCTTTTGGGATTGATTATCTGCACGGTATACATCCTGAACCATCTTGGATTAAATATTGGAGATAGTTTTACCGCAATGAATGAAAAGGGCTACACGAGAATCTTTGATTTTGACCCAAACCAGAAAAGTTTCTACATCAAACAAATACTTGCAGGAGCTTTTATTACGATTACCATGACAGGGATAGACCAGGAAATGATGCAGAAAAGCCTGTCTGTAACCAGACTAAAAGATTCTCAGAAGAATATGGTCACCCTAGGTTTTATTCTGTTAGGCGTTATTTCGTTATTCCTTTATATGGGCGGTCTTCTGCATCTTTACGGTGCGCAGGAAAGTGTCTCCAGCGCTGGTGACCAGCTGTTTCCGGATATCGCTTTAAATCATATGCCGCCATTTATCTCTATTATCTTTATTATTGCTTTGATTTCAGCTTTATTTCCAAGTGCAGACGGTGCGATGACGGCGCTCACTTCATCTTTATGTATTGATATTTTCGGGATGAGGGAAAAAACGCAATGGGATGACGGAAAAAAAGAAAAATTCAGAAAAAACATTCACCTTCTGGTTGCTTTGTCTTTTTTAATAATGGTTATTATTTTTAAAATCATTAATGATAATTCGATGATCGGATTAATCCTTAAGCTTGCCGGATTTACGTACGGACCGCTTTTAGGGTTGTTTGCTTTCGGAATTTTCACAAAATATAAAGTGAAAGATAAACTTGTTCCTTTAGTATGTATTGCCGCACCGGTGATCTCGTTCTTTATCGATAAGTATCAGGAAAAGCTTTTCGGGGAATTTAAAATCGGTTTGGAACTTCTGATCATTAATGGGCTACTTACTTTTATAGGTCTCTGGCTGATCAGGAAAAAATAATTTTATATTCGTACATATATTACAATTTACTTATCATTTCTAAATGAAAAGTTGATTACTGATAAAAATCTTATTTTATTTAATATTTGCTTCATCACATTATTAAATTTAAAATCAAATCGTCTTAAAATTAAAAATACTTATCATTAAAAATACGCTAAAAGATTAAATCCGGACACAAAATCCGGATTTTTACATTTCCGTAAGCCACTAAAAAATTGTAGATTTGTGTGCATATAAATTCTAAGCAATGAGTAAAAGCATCGAAGAGTTAAAATCTCTTACTACGCAAATCAGAAGAGACATTTTAAGAATGGTTCACGCTGTGAATTCCGGTCACCCAGGTGGAAGCTTAGGTTGTACAGAATTCTTTACAGCCCTTTACGGAAAGGTAATGAACTACAACCTTCCTTTCACTATGGAAGGTAAAAATGAAGACCATTTCTATCTTTCCAACGGACACATTTCTCCGGTATTCTATTCTACGTTGGCGAGATTCGGATTTTTCCCGGTGGACGAGCTGAGAACTTTTAGAAAGTTGGATTCCAGATTGCAGGGGCACCCTACCACTCACGAAGGACTTCCGGGGATCAGAGTAGCTTCAGGATCTTTAGGGCAGGGACTTTCCGTTGCTTTAGGTGCAGCTCAGGGTAAGAAAATAGATGGCGATAATTCTTTAGTATATACTTTACAGGGAGACGGAGAATTGCAGGAAGGACAAAACTGGGAGGCTTTCATGTATGCTGCTTCCAAAAAAGTGGATAATATCATTTCTACAATAGATTATAACGGGCAACAGATTGACGGAAGCACAGATAATGTACTTTCATTAGGAAATCTTCATGCAAAGCTGGAGGCCTTCGGATGGACGGTTCTTGAGGAGAAAAATGGTAATGACCTTGAAGCGGTAATTGCTATTCTTGAAAAAGCGAAAACCGAAACCGGAAAAGAAAAGCCCGTTGCGATTATTCTTCATACCCAAATGGGGAATGGTGTTGATTTTATGATGGGATCACATGCATGGCATGGTAAAGCTCCAAACGACGAGCAATTGGATACCGCTTTCAAACAACTCTATTTAGAAGCTCCTGCTGATTATTAATTATAAGTAATGAATAATTGGTAATAGGTAATCTTAATTAATAATTAGAAATATGAAATTTACATATACAGAAAAAAAAGATACACGTTCAGGATTCGGGGCCGGATTGGCTGAGCTTGCAGATAAAAACCCAAATGTTGTAGCACTTTGCGCAGACCTTATCGGATCTCTGAAAATGGAGAAATTTATTGAAAAAGCTCCTGAGAGATTCTTCCAGGTGGGTATTGCGGAAGCGAACATGATGGGACTTGCAGCCGGGTTAAGCATAACGGGAAAAATTCCTTTTACGGGAACTTTTGCGAATTTTTCTACCTCAAGGGTGTATGACCAGATTCGTCAGTCTATCGCTTATTCCAATAAAAATGTTAAAATTTGTGCTTCGCACGCTGGTCTTACTTTAGGAGAAGACGGCGCTACGCACCAGGTTTTGGAGGACATCGGAATGATGAAGATGCTTCCCGGAATGACAGTGATCAACCCTTGTGATTACAACCAGACTAAAGCAGCTACCATTGCTATTGCCGAGCACGAAGGTCCGGTTTATTTGCGATTCGGAAGACCAACTGTTCCTGTTTTTATTCCTGAGGATATGCCTTTCGAGATCGGAAAAGGAATTTTGCTTCAAGAAGGGACTGATGTAACGATTGTTGCAACAGGCCACCTGGTTTGGGAATCTCTGGTTGCTGCAGATGAGCTTGAAAAAGAAGGCATTTCCTGTGAAGTGATCAATATTCACACGATCAAGCCTCTTGATGAAGAAATCATCTTAAAATCGGTTGAAAAAACAGGAAAAATTGTAACGGCTGAAGAACACAATTATCTTGGAGGAATGGGAGAATCTATTGCTGGGATGTTGGCAAGAAGAAGACCGACAAGGCAGGAATTTGTAGCGGTAAATGATACATTTGGAGAATCTGCAACACCTGCAGAATTAATGAAAAAATATAAGATTGATTCGGCTGCAGTGAAAGAAGCAGTAAAAAGAATTTTAGCTTAAAATATAAAGATCATATTAAAAAAGTCCTCATTACTGAGGACTTTTTTAGTTTTAAGATTTAAAATCATTAGTAAGTTTTCGGCTAAAGCCTTCTGTATTGAAAACAAGAAGCGGGCTTCCTTCGACAAGCTCAGGATAATAAGATATTATTAAAAACTATATTTTATCTCTTTATCTTTTAGCGTTTACAAAAATCATCTGAAAAATTTCCATTTCGGAATGATCGCTAACATCCCGAAACCTGTGAAAAGGAAAAGATTGGTTACATCGGTATAAAGGAAGGTAGACAGATAATAATTGTGCATGAAGAAATGTATAACCAGGAGCGCAGGAAAGGCAAAGATGCCTATTTTACGATAGAAAAACATTAAGACGAGACTTATTACCATCAATGCATCAACGGCAAAAATTACAAAGAAATACCATCTTGGGATATTAAGATATTCGTGCTGTAAATATTCATCCAGATCAATCCCAAATCCCATCAGGGTAAACAACATCAGGGCTGCAAATGCGAGAATAAATCCCCATCCTTTTTTAGGATCCTCATCAAAATAGCTGTATTCTTCCATAGATACAAAAATAAAGAACTTATGAGAGATTTCATAAGTTCTTTTATATAATTTTTTTTAGCAACAGATTAAACAGAGATCGCGTTGATCAGTCTGTTTTTATCGCTTAAGTATTCTTCCATAGAAATCATACTCTCCGTTCTCATCACATCCTGAATGTCATCAATTTGGTAAATGATTCTTTTTGCGTCATCTGTATTTTTTGCTCTTACTTTACAGAAAATATTATATTTCCCTGAAATAACGCTTGCTTCGATTACATTAGGAATGGTTGACAACTCTTTCAAAACTTCCTGAGTTCTGTTTGATTTTGTCAAAAGAATCCCGATGAAAGCCGTGAAGTGATAGTCTAATTTTCCATAATCGATGTTAAGAGATGATCCCAAAATAATACCTGCATCCTCCATCTTTTTCACTCTTACGTGAATTGTACCAGCGGAAACATCCATCTGTTTAGCAATTTCTGTAAAAGGCATTCTTGTGTTTTCTACTAAGAAATCAAGAATTTTCTTGTCTATTTCGTCCAGTTGATAGTTCATATTAGTTAAATTACAATTTTCTTAAAAAAACAATGTATTTTTTGCAAATTTATAAAAAATAATTTAACTAAAAAAATTATATTAAATATTAACAATAATTAACACATATGAGAAAAATCATTATAAATTTAGAATTATTTCGTATTTGATTTTGTCGAATCTGTTTTTATTTCTGTCTTATCGGCAGGTACTTTTTTATCTTTTTTCTTCTTTTTGAATAGTGAATTGAAGCTCTTGCTCCAAACAATACCTCCACCATAAGCCTGATTTGCTGTACCATTTGATCCGGCTCCATTAACTACTCCGATATTTGAAGGTTTCGAATAACCTCTTAATACGAGACTTCCGTCATTTTTCTTGGAAATATCATATTCAATCGTTCCTTCACCGGAAAGATAATTAGCTTCCGTATTCTCGGTTTTGGTGAGAGGAATTCCCAATCCGGTTTTTACTTTTATTCTTGGTGAAAGTGCAAAACTTACCCCTGCATTGGCACGGTCTCCCGTATTGGAATATTGGTCTCCCTTCACATAGTTAAGATCAATCTGGAATTCATTACTCATCGTATTAAGTACCGAGCCCAGCTGTTTTAAAAGAAGGTTGTATCCTGATGATTCTGCAACCCCTGCGACATCCACATCTACCCCACCGGTTCTAGAAACATTAAAACTGTTTAAAAGCAACACAGATCCAAACTGCAATACCTTCTCCCCTTCCTGACTCATTTTGGCAGCCAGTGTTTCTTTAACCTGACTGGAAACGTCCAATGCCGTAACATCAAGATCAACCTGTGGATCTACAAGAGACTGCGTAATATTAGCCTGTAGCAAAATGCTGATCGGCTGAAGGCTTCCCATGTTCAGATATTCTCCGGCATTGGAAACCATTCTCACATAGTTAGCCGTAATATTAAGCGCAGGTTTCATAGCATCTCCATCCCACCGGATGCTGCTGCCTTTTTCAATCTGGAAGGTTTTATTAAGGATCGCTTTTGACACAAAAGTTCCGTTTTCTACTTTATACGTACCGTTCATGGCAATGTTTCCCTGTCTGCTCATTTGGAAACGCAGCTTTTCGGCTGCACCTTTTACAGTAATGTTTCCTACTTCATCCCCAATCAGTACGTTTACCGTAGTCCCTTTATCTACATCCAGGGCAAAGTCAATATTCATATTGGCTCCGGATTTTTTCTTGTCTTCTAATGTTACGAGGCCGTCCTTTCCTTCTTTAAGGAACCTTAGCATTTTAAATTCCTCAACATTGGAGGTAGATCCTGAATTGAAGGTGAAAGTACTCCCGCTGAGAGCTTTCATATTCGGAGTGGAAAGGCTTAAACCTGAAACCGGGCCATCAACATAGAGATCTCCCTGTCCGTATACTCTTCCCCAGAACAGGTCGTAATCTTTTTGAGTAGTATTCAGAACCAATAAATTATCTGCCCGCATTACGAGGTTGACCCCCATTGAAGATAAGGTTTCAAACTGAATCGCTCCCGAAATATTTCCGCTGGAATTTGTTCTTCCGTCACGAACTCCGATGTTATTAAGAATAGCAAGCCCTTTTGTAAGCGGAATTACGGTATCATCAAACGAGTAATCTACTCCTGTAAATAAAAGTTTAAGCCCAAATCCTTTTAAAGCGATATCCCCGCTATAATCAAGATCACTGAATTTTCCGCTGATTTTAAGATCCCCAGTAGCTTTACCTCTTAAATTTCCAAAAACTGTGGTTACGAACTGCTGCGCAAAAGCAATATCAAAATCCCGCATTTCTGCCGTTAGATCGATCGTAGGCGATGAGGTATTATTATTTACGGTTCCGGTTACATGAAGACTGTTGTTTCCTATCACTCCTGCAGAATTCACTCTGATGTCAACATCATAAACATTCAGGGAGAATCCGTTGGTTGCAGAAATGGTAATATCTCCCATGTCGTTTCCATTCATCATGATATCATCGATGGTCATATCCACGAGAGGCTGCAGCGTGCTTTTATCCATTTTGATTTTCACGCTTCCATTAGCAAGACCTTTGATATTCATGGTATTTCCCCCCGCCTGCATTTCCAGTAGTTTTTCTATGGAGAAATCATTGACTTCGGCGTCCAGATAGAAATCTTTCGCCGATTTAAATTGTGCTTCTTTTATAAATAATGCACTATTATCAGAATAAATCCTGAGGTTTCTGATATCGAAATCTTTTTCTTTTTTACGGTAGGTAATGGAATGATTAAGATCCGGACTGGTATCAATAGCCCAAGTTACCTCATTGAACTTGACTTCCGTTGGTTCAAATCTGAAGATAAAATCTCCTCCCGCATTAGTAGACTGATTGATATTGATCGCGTAGTCTTTCATGGTATCATCAAGTTCATCTTCAGGACTTCCGTGTTTGAATTTTGCCGCTAAATGGAGAATCGTATTGTTTTCGTTTCTCCCACTAAGGGTAACATCTTTGAGAATATTTTTATTGTACTGTAACCTGTTGATTTTTGCAAAAATCTGTTCATCAAGATTTGCCGTATTGATTCTCACCATTACACTGTCTACCATCGCACTGTCTCTGGTAATATTATCTCTCTCGTTAATAGTGTAAGCGGGATTCGCTGCTGCCAAAGCCCGGTCTGCTTCCGTTATTTCGCGGGTTTTGGTCATGATATATTTTAAAGAAGCAGCATCAAGATTTAAAATTAAATTATTTGAATTTCCGTCGTACTGTCCTTCTACTTTAGCGCCCTGCGGTAATTTAAGATCCGGAAGGAAATAGCTTACCAGGCCCTGCTGAACATCAAAATTCATTGCAAAGCTTTGCCCTCTGTACATTTTTCTCGGAGCAGGACCTACAAGAATTCTGTTTAAGCCATTTTCCACCATTCCTGCAAGATCTCCAAGATTGTATTTTCCTGATATTTTTCCATTCACAGCTCCCGGTGCGTCCACATCAATTACGCGTCCACCATTCTCTATGAATGTTTTCACTTTTGCTGTCGGAATAAAATATTTTTGGGTGGCTGTAGCAAAATTGATCCCGTTTGCTTCTACATCTAGTGTAAGATCGTTGATTGAAGACATAGCCATTTTACCACTCACTTTTCCGCTCACGATCTGAGTTCCGGGAGTGTTGGTAAAATAATTCATGTTTAAATAATTGACATCAGCATTTACATTCATTGAAATTCTAGAGGTGCTGAAATCAATTAACCCTTTAATATTGGCTTTCGCCTGTTCATCATTAATGGTGATGAGTCCGTTGTATTTTTTATGATCAAGAAGTCCTTCAAGGTACAAGTTGTTAATCTCTTTATTCATGATTTCAACACTGGTGATCCTAGACTTCGTGGTCAGTCTCATCGTATTGACGTCGAAGCTTTGGCCGTTGATATCAAATCTTCCGGAAATTAAACCTACCGACTTATTTTTTGTAATGACGGAAGTGTTTAAATCTTTAACCTCGGCAATTCCGACATATTTCGGCATTGCTGAGCTGTACTCTGTTAATGAGAATTTAGTAATTTTTGCCTGCCCGATTCCGGTAATGAGGTTTCCGTTGGCTACGTATACCTTATTCGGATTTACACTTGCTGTACCGTTGTATTTCAGTTTACCAAAATCATCTGCAAAGTTTTTCATCTTTGTTGCAATGAATGATGGCATCATCGCTTTTAGGTCTTTATAGGTAAAATCCGCGGAAAGATCCGGAGTTTCAATTAAAAAATTGCCTTCTAACAATCTGTTGACCTTCATTGTTTTGGTTGCAATATTTACATCAGGATTTCTGATCAGGAAATTATCCAGTCTGAAATTATTCAGCGGCCCTGCCATTTTCCCGGAAATATTGAAGGGCTTGAAGTTATCCCAGTTTGTAACAAAATAACTGATGTCGTAACCGCTTAGCTGACTTCCCTGTGTAAGATTCATCTCCCACTTTACTTTATCGGCAAAATCTGCCCATGAACCGTCATCATGAAGATTAAATTTAATATCTCCCTGTAAAAGTGAATGATCCGTATTTAAGGTAAGGCCTTTTAATGAAAGATAATCCGGTGTCATGGAAAGTTCGGTTGAAAACGTATCGACAAAATGGGATTTGCCCCATCTTGTTGTCGTGAAAGACATGTTATTGATGAGGGCGGAAATATTTCGTCCGTTGATTTTTACATTTGGTGCTTTTAAATTAAAGTTGGTGGCTGTAAGCCATTTTCCTTTTTCTCCGGGAGAATTTAAATTTACGATGGAAACTTTAGAATCCAGAATCTGTATTCTTGAATCCAGTTGAAAAGGAGGTTTGCTGGAATCTCTTTTTTTACCGCTGTCAAATAATTGGGTAAAGCGGATAAAATTTGAAATACTGTCGCCTTTGTAGGTGATCACTTTTACATCGGCATTTTTTAGCGTAAGGGAGTTAAAGCTTAATGAATTATTTTTTGTAATGTTACCAAATAAAGAAAGCCAGTTTGAATTGGCAATAAATTCTTTAGACTGAATAAAATCATATCCTTTATAATCTTTGATTTTAAGCCCTTTAACTTTTACATTTCCGAAAAAATTTACTTCAACACTTTCTGTTGACATCTGCGCTTTAAAATCTCTGTTTACGACCTGCAGTGCCTGATCTGCTGCCCATTGTTTGGTAACGGGAAGGTTAATGGCAATAAAAATGGAAACCACAAGTCCCAGTCCGAGCCAGAATAAAATCAAAAGCAGACGCGTCCACCATGAATAACTGGTGACATCTTTTACGGCCTGTTTTCCGAACTCTTCAGCCGTTTCAACAGGATGTTTGATGGCATCAGAAGCCAGTTCAGAAGCTTCTTTCACTGTTTCTTTTACCTTATCACCTGCGTTTTCCACGGCCTTTTGTACCTGATTACCTAAGTTTTCAGCTACTGATTTTTTATTCTCATTCTCGTTATTATTCTCTAACTTTGCCATTATTATGAGCGACTCTATAATTTTAGGTATTGAATCGTCTTGCGACGATACATCAGCAGCTATCATCAAGGGAAATTCTATTCTGTCGAACATTGCTGCAAATCAGGCAATCCATAAAGAATATGGTGGTGTTGTTCCTGAGCTTGCCTCGCGTGCTCACCAGCAAAATATCATTCCGGTTGTTGAAAAATCTCTAACTAAAGCAAATATACAACAAAATGCAATTTCCGCGATAGGATTTACCCGAGGTCCCGGCCTTTTAGGATCTCTTCTTGTGGGAACTTCGTTTGCTAAGTCTTTGGCAATGAGCTTAGACGTTCCACTGATTGAAGTAAACCACCTTCAGGCACATATTTTAGCGCATTTCATTGAGGATGCAAATCCTATGCCGCCTACATTCCCGTTTTTATGTCTTACCGTAAGTGGCGGACATACCATGATCGTCCTGGTTAAGGACTATTTTGATATGGAGATTATCGGGAAGACAACTGATGATGCCGCAGGTGAAGCTTTCGATAAAATCGGAAAAATTTTCGACCTCGATTATCCGGCAGGACCAATCATTGATAAGCTTGCCAAGGAGGGTAATCCTGATGCATTTAAGTTTAATAAGCCTAAACTGGAAAACTACGATTATTCTTTCAGCGGAATAAAAACCTCCGTGCTGTATTTTATCCAGAAAGAAGTAAAAAAAGATCCTGATTTTATTAAAAATAACCTGAATGACCTATGTGCTTCGGTTCAGAAATCCATTATAGAAATCCTGATGAACAAGCTGGAAAAAGCGGCTAAAGATCTAAACATTAATGAGGTAGCTATTGCGGGCGGAGTTTCTGCAAATTCTGCGTTGAGAAGAGCCATGCAGGACAATCAGGAAAAACTGGGATGGAATATTTACATTCCGAAATTTGAGTATACCACCGACAACGCTGCCATGATTGCAATGGTGGCGCAACTGAAATTTGAAAGGGGAGAATTTACCGATTTAAGAACCAGTGCAACCGCGAAATACGATTTATGAAAATTCTTTTAGAAGAAAAAATATTGGGGACACAGTCTAAGAAAAATTCAAAATATTACTGGATCTTAGAAACTATTACCGGAAAAAACGAAGCTTCTGAGCTTTACACAGATTATTTTCCATCCAGCTCCGAAACGGGATATATTCAGGATGTAAAAGATGAAATTATAGAAAAAATAAATACCGAAAATATTTTCAGCTTTCCCTACGAGCCTAAAGAAGGAGATTATTTGTCCATTAAAAATAACTTAAGAAAACAGGAATATTTAAATCTGATTTTCATGAATAACAAATGGATAGAAGAAATATTCATCTGTTCGTACCGCGAATGTGATACAGATATTTACACCACTATAAAAACAGGAGTTGCCTTTTTAACGCAGGAAATATGAAACTATTCTACGGGGAAATTGAAGGAAATCAAGTAACGATCAACGATGAAGAACAGCAGCACATCGTAAAGGTCCTTCGGATGAAGGAAGGTGAAGGGATCTATATAACCGACGGAAAAGGAAATCTTGCTTCCGGAAAATTGATAATTGAAGGGAAGAAAGCAACGATCTTGGTTGATGAAATTAAAACCGATCTGCCTGATTTTCACCCGAAATTACATATTGCGATTGCTCCCACGAAAAACATCGACCGCATCGAGTTTTTTACAGAGAAAGCGGTTGAGATGGGAATTTCTGAGATTACTCTTCTGCAAACCGAAAAAACGGAACGCAAAAACCTGAATATCGATAAACTGAGAAAACAGGCAATTGCCGCATCCAAGCAAAGCCTTAGATTTCATTTTCCTATTATTAATGACAGCATCAAACTTCAGGATTTTTTAAAAAACATTCGTCCCGAAAATACCTTTGTGGCTCATTGCCATGAAAACCTTCACCGGATTGCGTTAAGCGAGATCCCGAAACTAGAGCAGATGACATTTCTCATCGGTCCGGAAGGCGACTTTTCTGAAAAAGAAATCAAATTGTTGGCGGAGCATCAGGTAAAGGCTGTTTCTCTAGGTAATCAGCGGTTAAGGACGGAAACGGCGGGAATTTTTGTGTCGGCGTGGAATTACAGTAGTTTGCAGGATTTTGTTTGAGTTTTTTAACGAAAACATTCCATACTACAATAAAACAACCCACCGCAAAATTACAGTGGGTTTATTTTTATCTGCTCAAAGTCCGGAGACTTTGCGCAGCGGGGGGCTAAATTTTATGGAGTTTCTATTGACCAGATTGTACATCCTGACGATGAAGTTCCTACAGAAGTTGTTATAGAGGATAAAACTTTGATTGAACAAGTAAGGCTAATAAACAGCTTGGAAGAAAAAGATAAAAATGTAATCTTCGCTATGCTTGAAACAATGATTACCAGGCAAAAATTTAAAGATTTCTTTAATAATAATGTAGCAACACTATAAAACACAAAACCCACCGCAATTACGGTGGGGTTCTTTATTTATCCGCTCAAAGTCACAGACTTTGCGCAGCGGGGGTTTATATTATTCCCTCACAAAGAACAAGTTTATCCTTGCTCTGTCCTTTGTCATCTTGCCATCAACGACTCTAAATAAATTTGACGTTTGCATCATCATTTTATTATCTTCGACACTAAAAATATAATAAACTGTATTGAGGGTGTCCAAACTTTTAAACTTATATGTCCCTATTGTGTTATGCTTATTGGCAATTATATTATTTTCGGTATCAAAAATGCTTTGTTCAGCAACAATAATATTTTTATTAATTATAATTTTATTTTCTAATTTCTTGCTATCATTAAAAAAGACAGCATTTGTGAGTTTCCATTTACCAAAAGCTTTTTTCTGTTTGTCTTCAGATAATTTCACTCCTTCGTTTCCTCCAACGTATTTTATAGAATGAACAGAGGAGATATCGCTGTTTTTTATATTAGGTTCTTCCTTACTGCAAAACATTAATAAAAAAAGAGAAAAAAAACTAATAATTCCTTTGTTGTTGTATTGTTTTAACATCGACTGATTCATATTTTTTTTGTCCAAATTGTATTTTTGATTGATCCTGTTGTCTATATAACGTTGCACCTTGTAAACTTCCATAGCCACCACCGCTAACTTCTTTGTTATAATTCATTACTTGTTGCAATGATCCTTTTACAGGAGAGCTATCAAACCCAAAATAACTTTCCCATTGCACTTTTCCATTTTTCGAACCTACCGCTTCCATCATGTGCCCTTCCCATAATAATATATCTCCTGTTTTGAAATTTGTTTTATTAGAAACTTGAGCAGATTTATACCCTGAATCCAATAAAAAACTTCTTATATTTTCGATACTATCATCTACGAAAAAGTAACCATTTGTTAATACATATCCATAACAATTAGTTACTTGCATTGCATTTTCATTGGCAAAATTAGTTCTGTTTACAGGTAAAAACCCATACTCCTTATCCCATTGTACTATCGTTTGCTTAACATTTAAAGTCGCATTTCAGTTTATAGATTTTAATGTCCCAACTCTAGCTTTTATATCGGCTCTATAATGCTCGGCACCATCTTCATAATACCAATTATTGACATACTTTTGCCAGCTAACTCCTCCCCAAGAACCTTTAGGACCAGGACCATTTCCTAACTGATTTTTTAATGCTAAAAACGCTGATTGAGCGTCTGCTCCTGTGTATGTAGTCCCTGAAGCAGTTTCAACCACTTCTCGACCATCAGGATCAACAAATTTTATTGGGTTGTTTAATACATATGTATAAGGCGACCATCTTCTAGAAACTTCCGCGAGCGGATCTACGACACCCCATCTTCCGATGTCAGGCATATAAAATCTTGCGCCGTAATCGTACATTCCAGTCTCTTGCAGCTCCTTACCGTTGTACTTGTACTGATACGCATTATCAAAACTATAGCTTTGCGCATTATGCATCAACCCAAAAGGATAATAGTTCGTTACCCCTTCAGCTTCGCCGGTAATGATGTAGTTGTTACAAACCTGTCCATTCGGAGTACCATAACAATTATTGACTATAATGTCACCTGTTACCTCTCCGTTCGCGTCTGCATCGCTGTAGCTTAATCTTACATTCCCCAGATGATCCGTATAATTATAAAAATACCTGTTCCTTAATCCATCAAAATAACCTTCCGGGGTAGGGATGATCCTTAGTTTCATTCCGTCAGTGGTCATCATTCCGGTTTCATCTTCCCAGGCATAGGTAAATTTATACTGGAAACCATCCAGATAATCCGTCTGCAATCCTCCAAAGAGCTTCTTCACTTTCACTCCGTCTGCACGGTATACATAATCTGTTACCTGGGCATTCTGAGTGATCTTCTTTGGTAAATTTAAATAATTATACTGATTTTTAATATAAAATTAAGTTTTACAGTATTTATAAATACAAAACCCACCGCAGAGCGGTGGGTTTTGTATTTATCCGCTCAAAGTCACAGACTTTGCGCAGCGGGGGAGACTTTGCGTAGCGAGGGGTTCACTTTAATTTATAATAAAAAATTCGTCAATAAAATTGTGATCTTTATCTAAATATAAAATATAAGAACCAATGGTTTTCATTTTACACTCTATATTCATTTCGATCTTATAATTATTGCTAAATAGTTCATTCTTGTCATATAAAACATAAGAAATGCTCTTGTTTATTAATTGTATATTCTCATTTTCACAAGATTCTTTTAATTCTTGTAAAATTTCTTCATCTTTTAGTATATTATTTATATAATCCGAAGAAAGTTTAAATAAATTTTCTGTATCTATATTTTTCTCTAACATTTTTCAATAAAATAATATTAATGTCCCATTCTTTTTTCAAATAGGATATGGCCATTCTCTAAAGCATTTCCATAAATTCTAGTATCACCTCCTTTTCCTAATATTTTTATTTTGTATTGATAACCAGTTTGGGCAGCTTCAGAAGCTGTTAGCTTAATTATTCCTTGTTTTCCTGTTGGAGCAACTATTCCTTTTTCAATTGCTGCAGCTACCTTCTTCTGAATAGAAGGATCTAATGATTTAAAAACAGATTTTTTTACCCAACCTGAAACTTTAGCAACTTCATCAACTTCATCAACTAAATTTTGTAATCCTTTAACATTTCCATGCTTTAATTGAAAGCCAATCGCTGCTAATTGAACAACTTGAATAGCTTCTTGATCTTCAGGGTCTTGATAATCAATAACTGTATCCAGGGCTGCCCAACCAGCAGAAGCAAGAATATTACTTCCTCCCATCATAAAAGTACCCATCGCAAAAGCAAGATTCCTTTCAAATTTTTCTGTTGCAAGAGCTGCTTTGCTATTTCTAATTGCGGTGGCTAGTCTATCTTCAGATGCATGATAAGCATCTAGACTGTTAATTCCCATCCATGAAAGCGAAGCATCGTGTGATTTTATTGGCTTTAGTGGAGCTTGTATCACAACTTCTTCAATAGGATAACCTCCTTTAGGGCCATATATTTTTTTAGGATCTGGATCTTCTCCAATCATCCCTGTAGGGTCAGTAAATCTAATTGGGTTTCCATAAACATAAGAATATGGGCTATATTTAAACTGTAATTCCGCCAACGGATCTACCACACCCCATCGTCCAATATCCGGCATGTAAAATCTTGCGCCATAATCATACATTCCTGTCTCCTGAAGCTCCTTTCCGTTGTACTTGTAATTGTACAATCCCGCTCAACTTTTCAAAATCTTCCTACTCCGGTTCTTCTCGTGCGAGGCTTTTCACTGTGATCGTCTTCGCTTGCCTGCTTTTTCAAATATAAAAATTTAATTCAGTTGAAAAATAAAATTCCGTGTAGATTTTTTCTTTTCAATTGAAAAAAATAAGGTTTTCAAAATTTTAAACACATGATAATCAATGAGTTTTAGCAACCTGTTTTTTCTTTCACTCTGACATTAACTTTCGACAATAATCTTAATATTTAAATTATGTCAGATTTCGATTTTATTATATGGGTAATCAGACTGTTAAACTCCTTAATTGGATTATACAACAATGTCAAAAAGTTGAAAAAATAATTGTCGTTCCATTGTCGCTGTTGTTAATGTGGACTTGTGGGAAAAATAGTGGTTGGATTTCAGCGGTGGATTTTTCCACAAATCCACATTGCGCGTTGGCAAAAAGCAAGGGCGCATTTTTCCTTTATCATTCTGAGCGTAGTCGAAGAACGGGTGGTTGCAGCGTTGGCAAAAAAGTCTTTTTCTGTGGCTGGAAAGATTCGGGAAAGCGGTTGGCTAAAAGTGGTGGAAGCGGAGTTTTTTGTAAAAACGAAGCGTAGGAAAGCATTTTGCATAATCCCAAATTATAGGCAATGAGGGATTTGTGCGGAGTGGAGCAGAGCGGAACGGAGAACAACGTTTGGCGATGGGTTTGCGTATAATTTTGATTATGTAATTTGCTGTGGCATTAATGCGTTGGAAAAGTTTCGGACGAGCTTCGGAGGAAAATGTCTTTTTTTTCGGAGGGCGGGAAAACTATTAAAATGCAAGCGGATGGAACTGATTGATTGCGGTTTGTAATGCATTAATTCCTGTTTCTCTGTATTTCTCGGTTGTATCTGCGTGTTTATGTCCTGCAAAATATTGTACTTTTCTTAAGTTTTCTCCGTTGTCTAATTTTAATTTTATTACACTTTGTCGGATTTTTACGCTCGTTATCTTCTTTGTAAAACCTTTCTGATAAGTCGATACCAAATAATTAATATCGTCTGAAGTAATTTTCGTTCCTAATTTTCCTAATAAAAAGTAGTTTTCGGTTTCGGTTCTGAACGTTTCTAATTTCTCTCTTTCTTCCTGTAAATACTGATAAAACAATAGTATTTGTTCTGCTTTTAAATCTAATATTCTTTCGTTGGTAATTCCGGATTTTCGGATTCTGATCTTTGCATTTTTCAGATCTAAATCTTCAATCTTTAATTTCTCAATATCTCCAACTAATAACGCTTGATTTACGAGTAGACTCATTATGATTTGGTTTCTTTTCTCTAATATCGGATAACGTTCTTTTCTTGGTTCTAAAAGCTTTTGAAGTTCTTTTTCTGTCAGTAATTCCTGTAATTGGATTGGGTTTTCTTTGCCGTCTTTTATCTTGATATTTCCTGCAATATTCGTTTTTATCTTTCCTGTTTCTACTAAATAATCATAGTATTTTTTGATTGCATAAACAGTTCTTTTTACGCTTTGAGGATTGTAGTTTTTCCGCAGTAATTCTACATATTCCATAATATTTTGATAACTCAGTTTCTCAGGATTTCTGTAATGTTTTTTAAATTTTTCTATTTCGTACAAATACGTTTTTATTGTTCCTTCAGATAATTCATTTTGCAAATAATTTTCCAGTTCCATAATTGATTCTTGTATAAATCTGTGTAGTTCCTAAATATTCGTGTCCTAAAAAATCTCTTACTTTCTCAAGCTCCATTCCTTGCTCCAATAACTGCGTTGCAATCGTATGCCGTAAACAATGCAATGTAAAGCCTTTGTTTTCTAACCCTGCTTTTTTGAGTAGTTTTGTAAATTCATAATAGATTTTTATTGATGTCATATTCAATAAATTTTCTTTTCCTTCAAATGAAAAAATAAAACTTTCTATATCCTTTTTTACCTGTCTTGTAAATGGTATTACTCTTCTTTTTTTACCTTTTCCTTTTCTGATATACAGTAGGTTATTTTCTAAATCTATATCGTTTATTTTCAGTTCTCCCGCTTCATTTCTTCTCAGTCCACACGCATAACATAGGTGTAATATAATAGTCTGCAGCTGACTGCTTTTATTGTATAATTTTCTGATTTCTTCGTCTGTAAATACTTTTCTCTCTTCTGATTTCGGAGTTTTTATTTTCAGTTGATAGGGATTGATTTTTATTGTTCCGGTTCTTTGCAGATAATCAAAATAGAGTTTGATAGAGAGTAAAATAGTATGGAGATAATTATCGCTTAATGGCTTCTTTGTTCTCGGACTTATGATTGTTTTCAGATAAGTATAATAATCTAAAATATCCTGGCTTTGCACTTCAAAATTTTCTTTCCGGATATATTTCAAAAACTTTGCAATCTGCTTTGGATAGGAGTTTATAACGGTTTTGCAATATCCCAGATTCTGTAATTCTTTTCTAAATAATAATATATTTTCTTCATTCATTTGTATTAGTATGATTGTTTTGCTTACTCAATATTTTGTGTTTTTCCGAACGCTAAACAACTTTCCTTTATTCATCGTGCTTTGTCGGCAATCTAGTGTTCGTTTTGCTTCCGTTTAGCGTTCGCTTGTGTTCGGTGCGTAGCCGCACTGGCAATTTATTTTTTCTTCTTTAGCTCTTCTAACTGCCTGTTAAAAGCTTCTTTTAAATCTTTTCTAACTTTCTGAATATTATCACTATAAGAGATTTTATACTTAAATCCTTTATTGGCATAACCGATTTGTTTTAAATATTCCAATCTTACCAATTCATTCAGATAGAACTGTAATTGCGTTTTCTTAAATCCTGTCACTTCCATTGCATCGAACCTCGTAAAGCTCTCTTCTTTAAAAGCTTTCTTCAACTTCTCAAAAAACTGTCTCAGACTTCCGTCTAATTCATCTATTTTTAAAATAATGCTCTCAAAAAGTATCTCAACTGCATTTTCAATATCTTCGATTTCTGTAACCAAAAAACCATTTTTAACTTCCCGTTGGAACTGGTGGATTAATGTAATTTGCTTAATGATAGATTGGAACATTTCATTTAAACGCCTTTTATTCTTTACATTATTTGGGAGCTGTATCTGTGTTGCAAACGGATTTATGACTTCGTAATGCTTTAAATTCCGCACGATTTTCTGTATAAAACTTATCGCTTTTTGCTCTTCGTTTTTGTCGACTTCTCCGGCATTTCTGCGGTTCTGATAATTGATAATTTTCTCGGTCTGTTCTTCGCTTTCATTGATGGCAATAATAAAACTGCGGTTCATATTGTCCTCATACAATTCTCCTTTTGTTGTTGCTGATAAACTTGAGAACTGACCTTTTACAATTTTATTAGTCGATTTATTATTTCCTTTTTTATCTTTGATACTCGTTAAACTGCTTAATATTTGATTGGATATTAATTCTCTTAGTGCATATAAAGCGTCTTCTTTTAAACCGTCCAGATCTTCTATAATGATGATTTTTCCGAACAGGTCGAACTCGCCCCAATTGTATAAGCTGGATTCTGTAATTCTTGTAAATCTTAAAACGTCTTCCTGTGGCATTAAGTCCGCAATCCTGCTGATAATATGCGTTTTTCCGCTTCCTGAGCTTCCCTGTACAATTCCGTGTAATGGACTTTTATTTAAATAACTTATCGTAATCAAAAACAACAATAATCTGCTGTTTTCCTCGCCGATGATTCCGGCTTTTTCTATTAACTGATTTAAAGATTTTAGTAAGTCTTTTTGCTGTAAAAATTCTGTTGCTGATTTTGGTTCTCCCACAGATTCCACAGATTTGCGCAGATTTTTTTCTCCTGTTTCTATCACTCTGAGCTTAGTCGAAGAGTTTTCAGTTTTTTCTTCAGTAGAAAATAAAGATTTTCTTTCTTCTAAAAGCTGTATAAATATGGTTTCATCGTGCAATTGCAGCGTTTCGTTGACATCATTGTTCGGCAATTCAACAAAACTAGTTGTCAGTTGTTGGTTTTCGGTTGTCAGCAATTGTGCATACTTTTTAACTGCTTCTTTTCCTGCTTTATCCTGGTCAAAACAAAATATTATTTCTTCAAGTTCCGGAAGTTCTTTTATTGCCTGTAAAATCTCATCATTTAATCCATTTGTTCCGAAGCAACTTATCAGACTGTAATTATCCCTAATTTCCTTTATCTGGAGTAAACTTGCACAATCGATAATTGCTTCTGTAAGAATGAGTTTTTTAGTTTCTTTTTTTGGATATCCTGGATAAATTCCTTTTCTATCTTTTAGATAATAATGCTTGTTTTTATCATCGTTTAAAATGCTTCTAAAATATAATCCTGTAACTTCATTCTTCCGGTTTCTCAGCGCAAAACAGATACACCATTTCGCAAAAGGGCTGTAGCCTTTTTCTCCTGTTCTGCTGTTGATTTGTCCTTTGTCTAATAGCAATCCACATTTTACAGCATTTTGTAATAATTGCTCGTCTCGCCGAGACCCGTGGTGGAACTGACCAGAGTTGTAGCCGATTTCTAAAATTGAGTTGTCGAGATTTCTTTTTTGTAAATATTCCTTTGCTGGTTTGCTGTTGCTTATCGCATTCCTAAAGTATTGGAACATATTATTTAAAAAGTCCGTGTCGGACAGACGATTGTTTTTTCTCGTCTCCGGATTTATAATTTCCTGCGCTTTCTTTATTGCTTCGTGCTTTGCTTGTGTCACACTGAGTTTGTCGAAGTGTTCTTTGTGCATTATAAAATCTATCACATCCATACTTTTCCCGTGCGTTTTGCAATTGGAGGAAAAGCAGTAAGCTGTCTGCGTTTTGTAGTAGATCTGCATTGAGGGCGTTTTATCTTCGTGGAACGGACAACACATTTTATTGTTTTTATCAGGTTTTAAACCATAATAATGCAGAACCGTTGCAATTGATAACTGGGATTTTATATCCTGTATTTCCATAAGAAAATTATTTTGTGCGATTTTTTCAATTACAAAGCTAAAAATTAATTTCCATAATCGAATAATATTATTTTAATATTTCGCAAGTATTTTCCTTTTTCACACTTTTAACTACATTTGTATATACTAACGTAAATACATTTTATTATGAGTGTCGGTAAAATCATCAAGAAAATAAGAGAAGATAAGGGATTAATGCAGAAAGAAGTTTCGGCACATTTGGGTATTGGTAACAGCAATTATAACAAGCTGGAAAACGGGCATAGAGAGTTATCTGTTGATGAACTTTTGAAGCTTTCAAAACTTTTTAATCTTACTACCGACCAAATTTTAAACTATGAAAATGTAATTCCTGAAGAAGTAACCATTGAAGATAAACCCGATTTTGAGAAGCTGCATTTAATAAACCAATTGGACGAAGAAGACAGAAGCATGATTTTTAAAATGGTAGATAAAATGCTTACCACCAAAAAATTTAAAGACTTCTTTAATAAAAATGTAGCGGCTCTATAAAACACAAAAACCCCTCGCAAATTGCGATGGGTTTATTATCTACCTGCACGAGCGAGACGCTTGCGCCAGCGTGGGGTTTATATTCGGTGGGATAAAACAGCAAAGCCACTCATTAAGTGGCTTTGCTGATGATATTTTTTAGATAGTTATCCATAATTGACCAATCATATTCTTTTTCCAATATATCAGAAGTATACTTTTCTGTTTTTACACTTCCCTCTTTTTTCGTTACAATATATAAAGGGTGTTGACTTGTATCCATAATAGTTTCCCTTAAAATTTCTTCAAAATCTGTAACGTCAAAAGACAATTCAAATCCAATTACAAGTGTAACATCTTCTAATTTTGAAAAATAAAAATTCATAATATTTACAAACCCTTCTATTTGAAGATTATACCAGTCATATCTGAAAAAATGACTTAATAAAATATTATCATCTTTAGATTCAATCATGACGCTCTCTGTAGATTTATGATATGTGATTTTTTTCATAAACACACTCCTCAAGTTCATCAATTCATCTTGACTATCAAAAAAAAGCATTTCATAATTAGAAGAATCTATCCCAGTATAATGTTTTTTTTCATATTTATATTCTTCTATTTTTTGAATAATATCTAATACTGTCGCCTCTTTTTTATTAAAAAATAAAACAGCTTCTAAATTTCCTAAATGTAAATCCTTTAAATTTATGCTCATACTTTTATAGTTTTGTTGGATCTAAAGGATAATAGCTCCGGAATTGACCACTATTTACTCTCAGTAAATTGCCATTCTGTAAGAAATGAGTTTCTCCACCGTGAGGCTTAATGCCTGCTGGAATTTGTTTTATAGTTCCATTTAAAAATGTATTTTCTATTCCATCTAAATACATACTTCTTCCCACCGCATCGTTTGTAAGACCAAAATCTTCTACTCCGTGCTTTCCAAATTTTTTTCCAAATAAAGCTGGACCAACTGATATTTCGGCTTCAGTCATTAATGAATAAGTTCCACCAATACCATTTCGAGATAAAGATACACCTTGTCCACCAAATGCAGATAAGAATGTAAGACCAGTTTTTGCAGCAACAAATTCTGATGCAATTGCAGATCCTGCAATCTGAAATGCTACTAATCCATTATATGCCAATTGTGAAGATGGATTAGCAAAGGGATTATCCGGAGTAGCTCTGATATATCCAGGATCCGACCCTTTTGATCCTAATATTGTTGCAGCTCCTGTTTCAATATTTTCAGATGCATAGACACTCTGGGTTGTTGCAAACATATCAAGATCTCCTACTGTTGTAGTGATAGAGCCATCTTGTCCTAATGCATAACTTGTAGTTGTTCCGTTTTGTGTAACATTATATCCTGTTATAGATTGAGCATTTTCTCCATATTTGTCCTGCACTTGTTGATTCCCAGTTACAGAAGGATCAAAGAAAATCTGATTTCCTCTTTTTACCCAATCTTCTCCTTGTCTACCATCCGGATCAATAAACCTAATCGGATTATTAAATGCATAGTTATAAGGACTATAACGTCTCATTTGCTCCGCCAACGGATCTACCACACCCCATCGTCCAATATCCGGCATGTAAAATCTTGCGCCATAATCATACATTCCTGTCTCCTGAAGCTCCTTTCCGTTGTACTTGTAATTGTACAATCCCGCTCAACTTTTCAAAATCTTCCTACTCCGGTTCTTCTCGTGCGAGGCTTTTCACTGTGATCGTCTTCGCTTGCCTGCTTTTTCAAATATAAAAATTTAATTCAGTTGAAAAATAAAATTCCGTGTAGATTTTTTCTTTTCAATTGAAAAAAATAAGGTTTTCAAAATTTTAAACACATGATAATCAATGAGTTTTAGCAACCTGTTTTTTCTTTCACTCTGACATTAACTTTCGACAATAATCTTAATATTTAAATTATGTCAGATTTCGATTTTATTATATGGGTAATCAGACTGTTAAACTCCTTAATTGGATTATACAACAATGTCAAAAAGTTGAAAAAATAATTGTCGTTCCATTGTCGCTGTTGTTAATGTGGACTTGTGGGAAAAATAGTGGTTGGATTTCAGCGGTGGATTTTTCCACAAATCCACATTGCGCGTTGGCAAAAAGCAAGGGCGCATTTTTCCTTTATCATTCTGAGCGTAGTCGAAGAACGGGTGGTTGCAGCGTTGGCAAAAAAGTCTTTTTCTGTGGCTGGAAAGATTCGGGAAAGCGGTTGGCTAAAAGTGGTGGAAGCGGAGTTTTTTGTAAAAACGAAGCGTAGGAAAGCATTTTGCATAATCCCAAATTATAGGCAATGAGGGATTTGTGCGGAGTGGAGCAGAGCGGAACGGAGAACAACGTTTGGCGATGGGTTTGCGTATAATTTTGATTATGTAATTTGCTGTGGCATTAATGCGTTGGAAAAGTTTCGGACGAGCTTCGGAGGAAAATGTCTTTTTTTTCGGAGGGCGGGAAAACTATTAAAATGCAAGCGGATGGAACTGATTGATTGCGGTTTGTAATGCATTAATTCCTGTTTCTCTGTATTTCTCGGTTGTATCTGCGTGTTTATGTCCTGCAAAATATTGTACTTTTCTTAAGTTTTCTCCGTTGTCTAATTTTAATTTTATTACACTTTGTCGGATTTTTACGCTCGTTATCTTCTTTGTAAAACCTTTCTGATAAGTCGATACCAAATAATTAATATCGTCTGAAGTAATTTTCGTTCCTAATTTTCCTAATAAAAAGTAGTTTTCGGTTTCGGTTCTGAACGTTTCTAATTTCTCTCTTTCTTCCTGTAAATACTGATAAAACAATAGTATTTGTTCTGCTTTTAAATCTAATATTCTTTCGTTGGTAATTCCGGATTTTCGGATTCTGATCTTTGCATTTTTCAGATCTAAATCTTCAATCTTTAATTTCTCAATATCTCCAACTAATAACGCTTGATTTACGAGTAGACTCATTATGATTTGGTTTCTTTTCTCTAATATCGGATAACGTTCTTTTCTTGGTTCTAAAAGCTTTTGAAGTTCTTTTTCTGTCAGTAATTCCTGTAATTGGATTGGGTTTTCTTTGCCGTCTTTTATCTTGATATTTCCTGCAATATTCGTTTTTATCTTTCCTGTTTCTACTAAATAATCATAGTATTTTTTGATTGCATAAACAGTTCTTTTTACGCTTTGAGGATTGTAGTTTTTCCGCAGTAATTCTACATATTCCATAATATTTTGATAACTCAGTTTCTCAGGATTTCTGTAATGTTTTTTAAATTTTTCTATTTCGTACAAATACGTTTTTATTGTTCCTTCAGATAATTCATTTTGCAAATAATTTTCCAGTTCCATAATTGATTCTTGTATAAATCTGTGTAGTTCCTAAATATTCGTGTCCTAAAAAATCTCTTACTTTCTCAAGCTCCATTCCTTGCTCCAATAACTGCGTTGCAATCGTATGCCGTAAACAATGCAATGTAAAGCCTTTGTTTTCTAACCCTGCTTTTTTGAGTAGTTTTGTAAATTCATAATAGATTTTTATTGATGTCATATTCAATAAATTTTCTTTTCCTTCAAATGAAAAAATAAAACTTTCTATATCCTTTTTTACCTGTCTTGTAAATGGTATTACTCTTCTTTTTTTACCTTTTCCTTTTCTGATATACAGTAGGTTATTTTCTAAATCTATATCGTTTATTTTCAGTTCTCCCGCTTCATTTCTTCTCAGTCCACACGCATAACATAGGTGTAATATAATAGTCTGCAGCTGACTGCTTTTATTGTATAATTTTCTGATTTCTTCGTCTGTAAATACTTTTCTCTCTTCTGATTTCGGAGTTTTTATTTTCAGTTGATAGGGATTGATTTTTATTGTTCCGGTTCTTTGCAGATAATCAAAATAGAGTTTGATAGAGAGTAAAATAGTATGGAGATAATTATCGCTTAATGGCTTCTTTGTTCTCGGACTTATGATTGTTTTCAGATAAGTATAATAATCTAAAATATCCTGGCTTTGCACTTCAAAATTTTCTTTCCGGATATATTTCAAAAACTTTGCAATCTGCTTTGGATAGGAGTTTATAACGGTTTTGCAATATCCCAGATTCTGTAATTCTTTTCTAAATAATAATATATTTTCTTCATTCATTTGTATTAGTATGATTGTTTTGCTTACTCAATATTTTGTGTTTTTCCGAACGCTAAACAACTTTCCTTTATTCATCGTGCTTTGTCGGCAATCTAGTGTTCGTTTTGCTTCCGTTTAGCGTTCGCTTGTGTTCGGTGCGTAGCCGCACTGGCAATTTATTTTTTCTTCTTTAGCTCTTCTAACTGCCTGTTAAAAGCTTCTTTTAAATCTTTTCTAACTTTCTGAATATTATCACTATAAGAGATTTTATACTTAAATCCTTTATTGGCATAACCGATTTGTTTTAAATATTCCAATCTTACCAATTCATTCAGATAGAACTGTAATTGCGTTTTCTTAAATCCTGTCACTTCCATTGCATCGAACCTCGTAAAGCTCTCTTCTTTAAAAGCTTTCTTCAACTTCTCAAAAAACTGTCTCAGACTTCCGTCTAATTCATCTATTTTTAAAATAATGCTCTCAAAAAGTATCTCAACTGCATTTTCAATATCTTCGATTTCTGTAACCAAAAAACCATTTTTAACTTCCCGTTGGAACTGGTGGATTAATGTAATTTGCTTAATGATAGATTGGAACATTTCATTTAAACGCCTTTTATTCTTTACATTATTTGGGAGCTGTATCTGTGTTGCAAACGGATTTATGACTTCGTAATGCTTTAAATTCCGCACGATTTTCTGTATAAAACTTATCGCTTTTTGCTCTTCGTTTTTGTCGACTTCTCCGGCATTTCTGCGGTTCTGATAATTGATAATTTTCTCGGTCTGTTCTTCGCTTTCATTGATGGCAATAATAAAACTGCGGTTCATATTGTCCTCATACAATTCTCCTTTTGTTGTTGCTGATAAACTTGAGAACTGACCTTTTACAATTTTATTAGTCGATTTATTATTTCCTTTTTTATCTTTGATACTCGTTAAACTGCTTAATATTTGATTGGATATTAATTCTCTTAGTGCATATAAAGCGTCTTCTTTTAAACCGTCCAGATCTTCTATAATGATGATTTTTCCGAACAGGTCGAACTCGCCCCAATTGTATAAGCTGGATTCTGTAATTCTTGTAAATCTTAAAACGTCTTCCTGTGGCATTAAGTCCGCAATCCTGCTGATAATATGCGTTTTTCCGCTTCCTGAGCTTCCCTGTACAATTCCGTGTAATGGACTTTTATTTAAATAACTTATCGTAATCAAAAACAACAATAATCTGCTGTTTTCCTCGCCGATGATTCCGGCTTTTTCTATTAACTGATTTAAAGATTTTAGTAAGTCTTTTTGCTGTAAAAATTCTGTTGCTGATTTTGGTTCTCCCACAGATTCCACAGATTTGCGCAGATTTTTTTCTCCTGTTTCTATCACTCTGAGCTTAGTCGAAGAGTTTTCAGTTTTTTCTTCAGTAGAAAATAAAGATTTTCTTTCTTCTAAAAGCTGTATAAATATGGTTTCATCGTGCAATTGCAGCGTTTCGTTGACATCATTGTTCGGCAATTCAACAAAACTAGTTGTCAGTTGTTGGTTTTCGGTTGTCAGCAATTGTGCATACTTTTTAACTGCTTCTTTTCCTGCTTTATCCTGGTCAAAACAAAATATTATTTCTTCAAGTTCCGGAAGTTCTTTTATTGCCTGTAAAATCTCATCATTTAATCCATTTGTTCCGAAGCAACTTATCAGACTGTAATTATCCCTAATTTCCTTTATCTGGAGTAAACTTGCACAATCGATAATTGCTTCTGTAAGAATGAGTTTTTTAGTTTCTTTTTTTGGATATCCTGGATAAATTCCTTTTCTATCTTTTAGATAATAATGCTTGTTTTTATCATCGTTTAAAATGCTTCTAAAATATAATCCTGTAACTTCATTCTTCCGGTTTCTCAGCGCAAAACAGATACACCATTTCGCAAAAGGGCTGTAGCCTTTTTCTCCTGTTCTGCTGTTGATTTGTCCTTTGTCTAATAGCAATCCACATTTTACAGCATTTTGTAATAATTGCTCGTCTCGCCGAGACCCGTGGTGGAACTGACCAGAGTTGTAGCCGATTTCTAAAATTGAGTTGTCGAGATTTCTTTTTTGTAAATATTCCTTTGCTGGTTTGCTGTTGCTTATCGCATTCCTAAAGTATTGGAACATATTATTTAAAAAGTCCGTGTCGGACAGACGATTGTTTTTTCTCGTCTCCGGATTTATAATTTCCTGCGCTTTCTTTATTGCTTCGTGCTTTGCTTGTGTCACACTGAGTTTGTCGAAGTGTTCTTTGTGCATTATAAAATCTATCACATCCATACTTTTCCCGTGCGTTTTGCAATTGGAGGAAAAGCAGTAAGCTGTCTGCGTTTTGTAGTAGATCTGCATTGAGGGCGTTTTATCTTCGTGGAACGGACAACACATTTTATTGTTTTTATCAGGTTTTAAACCATAATAATGCAGAACCGTTGCAATTGATAACTGGGATTTTATATCCTGTATTTCCATAAGAAAATTATTTTGTGCGATTTTTTCAATTACAAAGCTAAAAATTAATTTCCATAATCGAATAATATTATTTTAATATTTCGCAAGTATTTTCCTTTTTCACACTTTTAACTACATTTGTATATACTAACGTAAATACATTTTATTATGAGTGTCGGTAAAATCATCAAGAAAATAAGAGAAGATAAGGGATTAATGCAGAAAGAAGTTTCGGCACATTTGGGTATTGGTAACAGCAATTATAACAAGCTGGAAAACGGGCATAGAGAGTTATCTGTTGATGAACTTTTGAAGCTTTCAAAACTTTTTAATCTTACTACCGACCAAATTTTAAACTATGAAAATGTAATTCCTGAAGAAGTAACCATTGAAGATAAACCCGATTTTGAGAAGCTGCATTTAATAAACCAATTGGACGAAGAAGACAGAAGCATGATTTTTAAAATGGTAGATAAAATGCTTACCACCAAAAAATTTAAAGACTTCTTTAATAAAAATGTAGCGGCTCTATAAAACACAAAAACCCCTCGCAAATTGCGATGGGTTTATTATCTACCTGCACGAGCGAGACGCTTGCGCCAGCGTGGGGTTTATATTCGGTGGGATAAAACAGCAAAGCCACTCATTAAGTGGCTTTGCTGATGATATTTTTTAGATAGTTATCCATAATTGACCAATCATATTCTTTTTCCAATATATCAGAAGTATACTTTTCTGTTTTTACACTTCCCTCTTTTTTCGTTACAATATATAAAGGGTGTTGACTTGTATCCATAATAGTTTCCCTTAAAATTTCTTCAAAATCTGTAACGTCAAAAGACAATTCAAATCCAATTACAAGTGTAACATCTTCTAATTTTGAAAAATAAAAATTCATAATATTTACAAACCCTTCTATTTGAAGATTATACCAGTCATATCTGAAAAAATGACTTAATAAAATATTATCATCTTTAGATTCAATCATGACGCTCTCTGTAGATTTATGATATGTGATTTTTTTCATAAACACACTCCTCAAGTTCATCAATTCATCTTGACTATCAAAAAAAAGCATTTCATAATTAGAAGAATCTATCCCAGTATAATGTTTTTTTTCATATTTATATTCTTCTATTTTTTGAATAATATCTAATACTGTCGCCTCTTTTTTATTAAAAAATAAAACAGCTTCTAAATTTCCTAAATGTAAATCCTTTAAATTTATGCTCATACTTTTATAGTTTTGTTGGATCTAAAGGATAATAGCTCCGGAATTGACCACTATTTACTCTCAGTAAATTGCCATTCTGTAAGAAATGAGTTTCTCCACCGTGAGGCTTAATGCCTGCTGGAATTTGTTTTATAGTTCCATTTAAAAATGTATTTTCTATTCCATCTAAATACATACTTCTTCCCACCGCATCGTTTGTAAGACCAAAATCTTCTACTCCGTGCTTTCCAAATTTTTTTCCAAATAAAGCTGGACCAACTGATATTTCGGCTTCAGTCATTAATGAATAAGTTCCACCAATACCATTTCGAGATAAAGATACACCTTGTCCACCAAATGCAGATAAGAATGTAAGACCAGTTTTTGCAGCAACAAATTCTGATGCAATTGCAGATCCTGCAATCTGAAATGCTACTAATCCATTATATGCCAATTGTGAAGATGGATTAGCAAAGGGATTATCCGGAGTAGCTCTGATATATCCAGGATCCGACCCTTTTGATCCTAATATTGTTGCAGCTCCTGTTTCAATATTTTCAGATGCATAGACACTCTGGGTTGTTGCAAACATATCAAGATCTCCTACTGTTGTAGTGATAGAGCCATCTTGTCCTAATGCATAACTTGTAGTTGTTCCGTTTTGTGTAACATTATATCCTGTTATAGATTGAGCATTTTCTCCATATTTGTCCTGCACTTGTTGATTCCCAGTTACAGAAGGATCAAAGAAAATCTGATTTCCTCTTTTTACCCAATCTTCTCCTTGTCTACCATCCGGATCAATAAACCTAATCGGATTATTAAATGCATAGTTATAAGGACTATAACGTCTCATTTGCTCCGCCAACGGATCTACCACACCCCATCGTCCAATATCCGGCATGTAAAATCTTGCGCCATAATCATACATTCCTGTCTCCTGAAGCTCCTTTCCGTTGTACTTGTACTGATATGAAGGATTTCCTGCCAATGCATTGTATCCCTCATGCTTCAACCCGAAAGGATAATAATTGTTTTCTTCAAGAACTTCTATTCCGTTACCATTGTTAAAGTAGCTTAAGCGTACATTTC
>JAESGH010000232.1_pt1 | contig 95648 bp, 85 predicted proteins | sample 9269641 | NCBI WGS metagenome assembly JAESGH01 (sample SAMN14515345, study PRJNA621665) | algae metagenome | isolation source: Phormidium tanganyikae FI6-MK23 and co-occurring heterotrophs from granitic... | place: USA: Fort Irwin, California | collected 1998-05-24 | reverse complement strand
AAGCCACCGTTCGAGACGTTGACCGTCCCCAGACATCGGACTCTGCTGATCGGCTTCAATGCCCGAGTCGCAGAGCCTTCCTATGACCGACGAATCTGATCCATCTGGTGTCCCCTCGGCTCCACCAGGCGACTGCATTTTTCGACAGTTTCGGCGCCGGTGTGCTGGCGTCTCCTCCCAACGGCGGCGTCGGGTCGTAGGCGTGCAGGATTGGTCAAGCTTTGGACGGCCCAGCAGGGACGGAAGACGGGCCGAGCCGGAACTCCGCTGCGATTAGCAGGGACGCCGAGACACGCGCGGTTACAATGCCACAACCCAAGGTAACCTCATTGTGTGTTGCGCGCCTGCGAGAGATGCAACGGGATGACATTGTCCGGCGAGGGGCCGGGCAAGGGAGGTTGTTCAATGAAACGTCAAATCTTTGCACTCGCGGCGGCGGCCGGCATGGCCTTGTCGCTAGGCGGCATGTCATCCGCTGGCGCAGCTTCGGCTGTCGGCGGCGCCCAGCAATGGGCCGCAAGTGACGAGTTGTACTGCTTTGGACCCGACGACTGCTGGCCCATCGCCTTTCGACACTACGTGTACAGCGACGAAACGATGAGCAATCTGATCGGGTTCGGCGAAGACAGCTGCAATGGAGGGTCTTTTGTCACCTCGCCATCGTTGCCCGCCGGCTACGCTGTGAAGGAGCGCGCATTCGTGTGCGCCGGGTCCGGTCCTTACCTGCCCATGGATTGGTGAAGACACTCACCACGCTGCTCTGAGGTCTCCGCCCGCCGCCAAACCGGCGACGGGCGGAGGCTTGCTCAGGCGCCGACGCGGCCGAACATGTCCGCCAGGGCCTTGAGGCGGGCGGCGTCGGCGGGCGGGGCGTCGGACACGCCGCCCAGCGCCGTCGAGGCGGCCGCCATGCGGCGTCGGTCAGGCCGGCCCTCGGCCCAGCGATCGACCTCGGCGCGGGCCTGGGTCAGCACGGCGGCGTCCAGGGCCGTATTGCGCGCCAGTTGATCCAGATAGGCGCGCGCCACGTCCGGCGTGTCGGACCAGGTCACTCGGGTCTGGGTCTGCGGATTGATGACATCTTCACGCACGGCTTCGGCGGCGGCGATCTCGGCGGCCGACAGGAACTCGCTGGGCTCAAGCTTGATGACGTCCAGTCCGCGCTGGATGCCGCTGGAGTAGATGCGGCCGTTCATCCAGTAGGTCGACCACGGACCGCCCACCGTCAGGCGCTCGGCGTTGATGGGCCCGCGATCGAAATAGGCGATCTCTACCGGCTTGTTCGGATCGGTGAAGTCCATGATCGAGACCCCGCCCTGATACCAGGCCTGGACCATCAGATCGCGGCCGGGCACCGGCACGATCGATCCGTTGTGGGCGACGCAGTTCTCGGTCGCGCCCTGGACGGTCGGGATCTTGAAGAAGTTGCGCCCCTCCAGCTTTCCGTCCTTGACGTCGGCGATCAGGTTGGCGCCCCAGGTGGTGGGGTCCTCGGCCCGGCAGCGCGCCGAGGTGCCGCCGCCCCATTCGTCGGTGAAGACGATGCGGTCGCCGGCGTTATTGAAGGTGGCCGAATGCCAATAGGCCATGTCCGGATCGAACAGGTCCGAGATGCGCGACGGGTTCTCCGGGTCCGAGATGTCCAGCAGGATGCCGTTGCCGCTGCAGGCGCCGGCCGCCAGGTTCATCTCGGGGAAGACGGTGATGTCGTGGCAGTGGTTGGTCTGGGACGTGCGCTGGCTGGCCACGCCCGCGCGCCCGCCGCGCCACAGTCCCGCGACCGCCCCGGTCTCGCGGTCGGCGAAGATGCGCGGCCGGTTGACGATGGCGGAGTCCTGCGGGGCGTTCAGTGGCACCCTGATGACGTCGATCGAATACAGAGCCGTCTCGGCGTTCTCCTCGGGCTGGCCGTCCGAGCAGATGCCCAGTTCGTCGCCCTGGCGCACGCCGGCGGTGCCGGAGTTGTAGATGTAGAGCACGTTGTCGTCGCTGGGATGCGGCACCAGGGTGTGGGTGTGCGATCCCCGGCAGGTCTGGACCGCCGCGATCTGTCGGGGCGCGTTCAGGTCGCTGATGTCGAAGATGCGCACGCCGCGGAAGCGGTCTTCGCTGACCCGGCCCTCGGGCGGCGTCGTGCCGCAATCCAGCCGGCCGCGGTTCTCCTCGACCGACATGAACAGCAGATCGCCATGGATCGAGACGTCGCCCTGGCCGCCAGGGCAGACCACCGACAGCACCAGCTGGGGCGTCTCGCCGGTCACGTCATAGGCGTTGAAGCCGTGGAAGCTGCCCATGAAGACCTTGCCGTTCGAATAGGCCAGGTCGGTGTTGGCGAAAGCCAGGGGGCTGACGCGCGGCGCGGCCTGGCCCTCGACGGCGGCCTGCGGGGGCGGCGCGACAAAGCCCGGCGCAGGCGGCGTGTGGCTGACCAGGCTCAGGTTCCAGGCGCCCTGCCCCGCGTCCTGCAGGCCTGGCGTCAGGGTGGAGCGGGCGTCAGGTTCAAAGGCGCGCGGCTGGGCCTGGGGCTGCGGCGGCTGGGGCGCCTGCTGGGCCAGGGCGGGGGCGGCGGCGGCCATGCTGACGGCCGCGACGGTGGACAACAGAAGGCGGCGGACGGTCATGGCGTTTCCTCGAGCGGCGATGGATCTAGAGTTCTGACAACAGGGACTGCATGCGCAGGATGTCGGCGTGCTGGTCGGCCACGACCGAGGCGGCGAAGCCCGACAGCATCGGATCCTCCGCCGAGTCCGGCTGGGCCATCAGGGCGTCGACCATGTCGAGCGCGCCCTGGTGATGCTGGATCATGCCTTGCAGGAACAGCCGGTCAAAGGCCGCGCCTCGTGCGGCGGCCAGGGCGGCCATCTGGCGCGGGGTGAGCATGCCGGGCATCACCGGCGTGTCCTGGGGGTCGGCCGCCGCGGCGCCGTGCTGGGCATGGCCCGCGTGGCCGGAGTGATCATGGGCGGAATGGTCGGCGGCCGCGGCCGGCGCCCCATGGCCGGCATGCAGGTCGACCGCCTCGATCGGGCGGCCATGACCGGTCAGCCAGTCGCGCATCAGCGCCATCTCGGCGTCCTGGCTCATGGCGATCCGCTCGCCCAGACGCATCACCGCCGGGCTCTCGCCGCGCGTCCGCAGCAGCTCGACCATCTCCACCGCCTGGGCGTGATGCACGATCATGTGCTGCATGAAGCGCACGTCGTCGTCGGTGACCTTGAACCGGCTCAGCTCGCGGGCCCGCTCGACGCTGATCTCGCGCGACGGCTGCCCCGGCGCGCCCGGCTGAAACACCGGCGGCGTCTGCGCAGCGGCGGAACCGGCCGCGACCAATCCGGCAAGACACAGTCCAAGCTTCAAGATCACCAGCGCTCCACACCCCATAGCCCGCTTCCACCCTAGCGGCGTGTCCGATGCTGCGGCAAGATTTAAACCGCCCGATGGTTTGGCGAGCATCATCGACAGGGCTAGATTGCCTTGCCGGCCACGGAGATCGCCCCAGCATGCCCGTCAGACTTATCGAGACGCGCCGGTTCGGCGATGACCGGGGCTGGTTCGTCGAAACCTGGGCGGAAGCGAAGTGGGCCGCGCAGGGCGTGGAGGGGCGGTTCGTGCAGGACAACCACTCCATGTCGGCCCAGGTCGGCACCATTCGCGGGCTCCACTTCCAGCGGCCGCCGCACGGGCAGGGCAAGCTGGTGCGCTGCGTGCGCGGCGCCATCATCGACTATGCGGTGGACGTGCGGCGCGGCTCGCCGACCTATGGCCGGTTCGTCGAGGCGGAGCTGAGCGCCGAGAACGGGCGTCAGCTGTGGGTGCCGATCGGCTTCGCCCACGCCTTCGTCACCCTGCAGCCGAACACCGAGGTCGCCTACAAGGTCACAGACGTCTATGCGCCCGACTGCGACGGCGGCATCGTCTGGAATGACCCGGCCATCGGCATCGACTGGCCCCTGCCGGAGACGGGGCCGGTGCTGTCGGACAAGGACGAGGTGCTGCCGACGCTTGCGGACTTCGACAGCCCTTTCGACTATGACGGGCGGCCGCTCGAGCCCCTGAGCGCGCTCTGAGCCATCAGCAGAGAGCTTCCGACTTGAAAATCCTCGTCACCGGCGGCGCCGGCTTCATCGGTTCGGCCCTGGTGCGCCGCCTGATCGAACACACCGACCACGAGGTCCTGGTGTTCGACAAGCTGACCTACGCCGGGGTGCTGTCCTCTCTGGCGCCGGTGGCCGACAGCGACCGCTATCGCTTCGTCCAGGCCGACATCTGCGACGCCGATGCGGTGGCTCAGGCCCTGGCGGAGTTTCAGCCGCAGGTGGTCGCCCACCTGGCGGCCGAGAGCCACGTCGACCGCTCGATCGACGGACCGGGAGCCTTCGTCCAGACCAATCTGGTCGGGACGTTCGTGATGCTGAACCAGGCGCTGGGCTATTGGCGCGGCCTGTCGGACGCAGACAAGGCGGCCTTCCGCTTCCACCATATCTCGACCGACGAGGTGTTCGGCTCGTTGGGCGACGAGGGCTTCTTCACCGAGACCACGCCCTATGATCCGCGCTCGCCCTATTCGGCGTCCAAGGCGGGGTCGGATCATCTGGTGCGCGCCTGGGGCCACACCTATGGCCTGCCGGTTCTGGTGACCAACTGCTCCAACAACTACGGCCCCTATCACTTCCCCGAAAAGCTGATCCCGCTGATCATCATCCGCGCGCTGAACGGCGAGCCTTTGCCGGTCTACGGCGATGGGTCGAATGTGCGCGACTGGCTGTTCGTGGACGACCACGCCCGCGCGCTGCAGGCCGTGTTCGAAAGGGGCGCGCCGGGCGAAACCTACAACGTCGGCGGAAACGCCGAACGCAAGAACATCGAGGTGGTGCAGGCCATCTGCGCCATCCTGGACGAGGTCCAGCCGCGCAGCGACGGCCGCGCCTACGCTGAACAGATCACCTATGTGACCGATCGCCCGGGCCACGATCATCGCTACGCCATCGACGCCTCCAGGATCCGCGACGAACTGGGCTGGACCCCGTCGGTGACCTTCGAGGAGGGCATCGGCCGGACCGTGCGCTGGTATCTGGAGAATCGCGACTGGTGGGGCGACATCCTCAAGGCCCGCTACGCCACCGAGCGGCTTGGCGTGAATGGCTGAACCGCGTCACATTCTGATCACCGGCGGCGCCGGTCAGGTCGGGCTTGAGCTGCAGGCTCACGCCTGGCCCGAGGACGTCGTCGTCCACGCGCCGGGCCGCGACGACCTGGACCTGGCCGATCCGGCCTCGGTGCGCGCCGCCTTCGCCGTGCGACCTTATTCGGCGGTGATCAACTCGGCCGCCTGGACGGCGGTCGACAAGGCCGAGGATGCGGTCGCGGACGCCTTTCTGGCCAACGCCCAAGGGCCGGCCGTGCTGGCCGAGGTCACGCGCCAGGCGGGCGTGCCCCTGGTGCAGGTGTCGACCGACTATGTCTTCGACGGCTCGGCCGACCGGCCCTATGTCGAGAGCGATCCGGTGGGGCCGCTGGGCGTCTACGGCGCCTCCAAGCTGGCGGGCGAACTGGCCGTGCGGTCGGGCAATCCGCGCTCAGCGGTTCTGCGCACGGCCTGGGTGCTGAGCGTTCATCGCGCCAATTTCCTCAAGACCATGCTGCGCCTGGCCGAGAGCCGCGACCGGCTGGGCGTGGTCGGCGACCAGATCGGCTGCCCGACCTCGGCGCGCGACATCGCCCGGGCCTTGGCCGTCATCACTCTGAGGCTGATGGACGACCCCGATGCGCCGACCGGCGTCTATCATTTCGTCAACGCCGGCGAGACCAGCTGGGCCGGTCTGGCGCGAGAGATCTTCGCCCTGTCGAGGGCCGCCGGCGGCCCCTCGGCCGAGGTCGACGCCATCACGACCGATCAGTATCCGACGCCCGCGAAACGGCCCGCGAACTCGCGGCTTGAGACCACGAAACTGTCGCGCGACTTCGGCATTCAGCCTCGGGACTGGCGCGCGGCCGTGGCCGAGATCGTCGCCGAACTGAACAAGGAGACCGCGCGATGAAGGGCATCATCCTGGCCGGCGGCTCGGGCACCCGGCTGCACCCCATGACCCTGGCGACGTCCAAGCAGATGATACCGGTCTACGACAAGCCGATGATCTATTATCCGCTGTCGACCCTGATGCTGGCCGGCATCCGCGAGGTGCTGATCATCTCCACGCCGCGCGACACGCCGAACTTCCAGGCGCTGCTTGGCGACGGGTCGAAGTGGGGCATGGACATCCAGTATGCGGTCCAGCCCAGCCCGGACGGCCTGGCCCAGGCCTACATAATCGGCGCGGACTTTGTCGGCGATCAGCCGTCGGCCCTGATCCTGGGCGACAACATCTATCACGGCCACGGCCTGACCGACCTGCTGTCCAGCGCAACGGCGCGCACCGAAGGCGCGACCGTCTTCGCCTATCACGTCCATGATCCCGAACGTTACGGCGTGGTCGAGTTCGACCCGTCCATGCGCGCCCTGTCGATCGAGGAGAAGCCGACCACGCCGCGCTCCAACTGGGCCGTGACGGGTCTGTATTTCTACGACGGCCAGGTGGTCGACATGGCCGCCAATCTGAAGCCGTCGGCGCGCGGCGAGCTTGAGATCACAGACGTCAACCGACTGTATCTGGAGCGCGGCCAGCTGTCGGTCGAGGTCATGGGCCGCGGCTTCGCCTGGCTGGACACCGGCACGCCCGACAGCCTGATCGAGGCCGCCGAGTTCGTGCGCACCCTGGAAAAGCGCCAAGGCTTCAAGATCGCCTGCCCCGAAGAAATCGCCTACGAGCAGGACTTCATCGACGCCGCTCAACTGGAGCGGCTGGCCGCCGACCTCGGCAAGTCCGACTACGGCCGCTACCTGCGCCAGAGCGTTCTGACGCGTTAAAAGCCGCCTCTGAGAGAAATGGCGTGACCGAAGAGGGCCGAAATCCGACTCGCCTTGTTCATGACCTCGATATAGGCTGTTACTCAATCAGCCGACACGGTCGCCTATCGATTGCTTAAGACACCGCTTGTCTGACGCGCACGACATGAAATCGCCTCGCGAGGCGACAACCTGCCTGCGACAACCGCGTAGAATTCATGTCGAGATTAGAGATGCTGATCACCGAATCCTATCGGGACCTCAATATCCGCCTCCATAGGTCGGGGCGATATGGCCTGTGGGGCGACAAATGGGCGTCCACAGTGACCGAGCTGGTCAGGGCGGAGAGTGCGGCCGACGTTCTTGATTACGGCTGCGGTCAGGGCTCCTTGGCGCGGGCGGTCGAGTTTCCCGTCCGTGAATATGATCCGGCGATCGAAGGAAAAAGCTCGCCTCCCGAGCCCGCCGATATTGTGGTCTGCACGGATGTGATGGAGCACATCGAACCAGAGCTATTGCCCAACGTTCTGAACCATCTGCAGAGTCTGACCCGCAAGGCCCTCTTTCTCGTCATCTCGGTTCGGCCAGCCGCCAAGACCCTGGAAGATGGCCGAAATGCCCATCTCATTGTCGAACCCCCAGCGTTCTGGCGGGCCGAGCTCGAAAAGCACTTTCTTGTTCGCGATTGGCAAGTATTGGATGATGAGGTCATAACCACTGTCGTTCTTCGCCCGAAACGTGTGGCGCGAGACGACGACTGAATACGTCAAGGTTCCGCCTCGGACGCGTTTCAACGAGCTCTCTAAGTCGAATCCCCCCCAACCAACAGAACGACGCTACCTATCGGCTGAGCAAACCAGCCCGATTTCACCCCCACGAGGTATTTGTGACGCAGTCTTCGATAAAGGTTTTTGTCGGTTACGACAGCCGTGAGGACATTGCCTGGCAGGTGTGTCGCCATTCTCTTAGTCGTCATTCGTCGGCGCCAATCGATATCTATCCCTTGCGTCAGCCGACATTGCGCGAACTGGGACTATACACTCGCCCTCTGGACGCGATATCGTCGACGGAGTTCTCCCTGACGCGCTTCTTGGCTCCGTTTCTGGGGACCGGGAGCGACTGGTGCGTATTCGTCGATTGCGACTTCCTTTTCACCCGCTCATTGAACGATCTGGTCGCCACACTCTCTCCGGACAAGGCCGTCTATGTGGTTCAACACGACTATGTTCCAGCGAATGCAGTCAAGATGGATGGCAAGGCTCAGACGGTCTACCCGCGCAAGAATTGGTCGTCCTTCATGATCTTCAATCTGCGCCATCCCGCGATCAAGAGCCTGACGCCGTCGTTGATAAACTCGGCCGCCCCTGCCTACCTGCACCGCTTCGAATGGGTCGAAGACGCCGACATCGGCTCTCTGGATCTGGAATGGAACTTCCTGGAAGGCGAATACCCCAGTCCCCAGCGCACGCCAGCCGCTGTTCACTACACCAATGGCGGCCCCTGGTTCGAGCAATGGCAGGATGTGGAGTTCGCCGACCTTTGGAGGCGCGAGCGAGATCTCTACCTGGCGACCCAGGCTGAAGTCGATCACGCGGACGTCACGCCGGCTGTAGCCTGACGATCGGCGGTAACACTATTTTCTACGCCTCAAATCCACTTGGCGTGGCCGCGTGAAATCCGAACGGACGACTACAGACCGAGCTTGAAAACGGTGGGTCTTTGCGGCTGCGCGAAATCAGTTGCCAACCCCCACGCAACAGCTACATGCGTTCGATAGGACGCAGCCCGAGAACTTGCAATGAAGCGGCAGATCAAGCGATGGCTGAAACGCTGGCAGGCGCCGCCCCCTCCTAAGCTCACATCAAGAGATAGAGGAGACGAAGCGCGGAACGTCCGAGATTGGTCAGCCGCAGCTAAATTCTATCGAGAACATCTTGAGCATCACGCCGAAGATTTCGCTATCTGGGTTCAACTTGGGCACAGCCTTAAAGAACTTCATCAGTATGATGATGCGGCAAAAGCCTACTCCTCGGCGGGTGATATAAACCCGGAAGACGCAGATCTTCTACTGAACCGGGGACATCTCGAAAAGATCAGAGGAAACCACGCGGAAGCAACACGCTTCTATCAGCTTAGCCTGGCGTCCGACCCCAGCGGCCCGGCTGTGTCGGAGATCGGGAATCTAGATGCGCAGGCGGCTGCAAAGCACGGCTCCAGAGGATATGCGAAGCTTTTGCTCGAGCCCGCCGCAACTGCCCGCCAACCGCAGCGCTCCACGGCTCATGCCGAAGATTTCAGGCTTTACGCCGTCGGGGAGGCGAAGGCGCTCACGGTCGGATCAACGGTTCTCGGCACGGTCGAGCCCGGCGCGGATGCGCTGCAGGCGACGATCCGAGCCTTGGCCGACATGACGCTTCTGGCGCCTGAACTGGCCTCGCAAGCCGTCCGGCTGGGCCACAACCCTATCGGACCGCCGACGCCGACGGGACCTGCGGCACGGCCTTATGATCTGGGCGCCTGCGGCCTTGCTGTCGAAGACTGCTGGTTCGTCAATGATGCGATGATCCGGTGGCGGATCAACAGGCCGGCATCGGAGGCGTCGGACCCCCTCGTGGTCCGCTTCCACCAACCCTGTGCGTCTCAAGCCGGAGCCCTGGCTCCGGTGGGAGAGGCCAGCGTGTTGCCGGAAAGCATGAGCTTCATCGACACACCGCTGCTCAGCGCGCTTCGCCCCATCCTGATCACAGTCTCCAGCGCCCACGGCGCTCTTCAGGGGGCCAGCCTTGCGCCATTTCCCACCCTGCTGAGAGGGGGGGCGCATCACGCCGAGCTTTACGCCACGGGAACGGCGCTGCCGGATCACGCCAATCTTGTCCGAGTGTCTCGGGACCTTCTGGCTCAGTGGCGTCAGTCGGCTGGCGCGGCTCCGCTTTCATTGTCCCACCTGGCCATCGATTTTCAGAACGCGACCGGCGCCGAACGCATCTTTGCGCCGCCGATGGTCGAATGGCTGACGGAGATCATGGGCCTGCGGCTTTCGGCGGTGATGGACCGCGCCGATTCCACACTAGCCTACTTGGCGGCATACCTCGACAGCCATGCGCACCGCAGCAACGGCGTCGTGCGTGTGGGCGCGGAGATGACCCTGTCACTCCCCGCCGACGCCCTGCCGACCCTGTCCGCCCTGGTCTCGCGCAGGCTTTCAGGCAGCGCGACCAACGGCTCTTACCTGACTGCGGACATCCATAACGGACGCCCAAGGTGGGCCGTGTCGATGCCGCCTCAGCAGGGCGACCTATCCTCGCTCCAGCCGCGGCGAGGCGTCCAGGGCCTCCCCGTGCTGACGGGCGGGACGAGCAGGCGCGTTGATCCGGCGATAGCCGCTCCGCCGCTTGCAATTCGCTTTCTCGACTCGTCGCCGGCCCGCCCCGCCGCCTTGCTGATGCCCTCGGCGCCTGACTCTGACCTGCCCGTGCTTCGAAAGCGCATGACGACACGAGAACGAATGGCCGCCAGCGTCACAGTGGTGACCCTCCTTCGCAGACCATCGTCTGAACTGGCCGCGTTCACGCACGCCTTGGCCGCCCAGACCGGGATCGGGCCCATCGAGCTTCTCGTCGGAGTGAAGCAACCCGATGGCAGCGAAGAGCGGAGCGCCATCGACGCGGCGATCCAGGCGATCTTGCCGGGACGCTCCGTGTTCACGAATGACGCCGGCGACGTGACGGCCCTCAACCAGCTCGTGAGCGAAGCCTCCGGCAAGTTCATCCTGATCGCGGACGAAAACGTCATCCTGCACGACAGGCGCCTGCTGGAAACCTTGTGCACGCTCATGACCCGCCGGGGCGTGGCGTCCGCAGGCTGCGTTCTGATCGATGAGCAGCGCACCGCGGACGGCTGCGATGTGCAGTTCAGGTCCGCCGGCATCCACCCCAGTCACGTATCGTTCAGGTCGGGGCCCGCCCTGGCCTTCCACGAACCCAAGAGCCTTGGCGCCCTTCCCAACAGCACCTATCCCGTCGTCGCGAACACGTCCCGGCTCTGCCTGGTGAGCCAGTCGGCCTGGCGATCGGTCGGAGCCTTGACGCCCGGCAGCGTGTCGATCGCCGACGCGATGCTGGACTGGTCGCTCCGCGCCATAGCCGCCGACAGAACACATCTGTGCACATCGGCGGTGTCGGCCGCAGACGTCACCCACGGCCATGCGCCGCAAGCCTACGACAGCATCGGGCTTTCCCAGGTCACGACCCAGCGCTGGCAGGAGACATTGAATGCGTCCTGCACCCTCAGAGCGCTGCAATGAAGACGATTTGCATCGTTGTCGCCAGCAACGAATACATGGCGTCAGCTGGGGTGAGGATTCGATACAGGCGAATAAGCAACACCATCGAATCATATGGCTGGAAAATTCGCTTTCAGGTCTTGGATGATGTTCGGCCAGAAGGCGCCCTGGACGACGACGCCTATCTCTTCAGCAAATGCTACGAAGCCAAATCCTTCGTGCTCGCCGCCCGCCTTCGTGACGCCGGCAAGCGCGTCGGCATAGACTTCTTCGACGACTATTTCAGTCAGACCGGCGACAGTCGGCTGATTTCGCATCGTATCTGGCTCCGCACCATGGAGCCGCTCGTCGATTTTTTCCTGTGTTCGACACCCCGGATGTACGAGGTTGCGTCGGGCTATCTTCCGCGCGCTGACCGGCACATCCTTCAGGACCCGTTTGATCAATGCGATCCGGCACTGATTGGTCAGGCCGTGGAGCGGCGCCTCGACCGCATTCGCGCGACGGGCTGCCTGGACGTCGGGTGGTTCGGCGTCGGGGACAATCCCTATTTTCCCGTCGGTTTGCAGGACGTGGTCGCGTTCAGCGACCACCTCCACCAACTGGGTCGAAGGGGTCTCGACGTCCGCCTGCGGATCGCGACGAACAACCGTCCACTTACGGCGTCGGGGCTGGAAATGCTGCGCCGGCTTCCTGTCCGGTTCGAACTGGAGGAGTGGTCCGAGGCGGTGGAACGGGACCTGCTGGCCGACAGCGCTGTGACCTTCATCCCTGTGAACGCTCAGCGCTTCAGCGCCGCCAAGTCACTGAACCGGGCCATGTCGGCCTTGTCGGCGGGATCGCAAGTGCTTTCTGCGGGCTATGGCCTGTACGAACGGCTAGGCCGCTTCGTGTATCGAGACGCCGGCAAGCTCTTGGCGGACATTGAGAATGCCGAGCCGGCGCTGAACGCGCGCTCAGCCGTGGACCTGCCAAAGCTGTTCAGCGAAACGGGCAGCCTGGAGCGCGTCACGATAGAACTTGTCAGCTTTCTGAACGGCCTGTCGCAGCGTGAAGCCCGGACGCCGCGAAATATAATGCTCGTCCATGGGCATAGAAGCAGCGCCGGTTCCCACAAGGTCGTTCAGAAGCTGGCCGGCTTCTCTGTCGAGGGGCCGTTCTTCTTCGCCCCCAACCTCAACTACGACGTCCGGCTGGTCGCCGACGATGTGCGCGTCACGCACCTGGAATTGAACAAGCGGGCGCATGACGTGCTTGAAGCGGAAGTTCGCGAACTGACGCTGCAGTCCGTCAACGCTCTGGGCAAGCCGACACACCTGCTCGACCTTGCGCGACTTCCCGAACGATATCGCTGCGGCGACATTCCCGTCGACAACAGGGGAGATCTGTCGAGCGCCGTCGCCGTCTACAATGTCGTCATGGACGGCATGGTCAAAACCCTGACCCGCCTTTTCGAGAACTCCGTCGTCTTCGTCTCGGAGATCGATACGCCCCTGTTTTCGCCGAGCACAATCGGACCAGTTGGAGCCGAACAGTGAGCGCCCGCGATCAGATCGTTTTCCTCGTCAGCCTGCTTCAGGACGTCAACATTGTCCGGCCCCTTGCGCTGCTCGCCGCCTCTGAACTTGACGTCGAAATCCGTTTTCTGACTTCGGCGCGGTTCGCCGCCCGTGACACCGCCGGAACCTGGAAGACCGAAGTCGACCAACTGGCCCAAGACGTCAACGGCGTGGTCGAGGCCTATCGCTCCCCGCTGGACGCCTTCATGCTTCTGCAACGCCGCCGCGGCGTGCTGATCGCCGCCAGCGAAAGCAGCCTTGGCGGTCATGCCGAGACCCACGACGTGTTTCGTGCTGCGCCGGGCGACTTTCTCAAGGTCACGCTTCAACACGGCTTCGAGTGTGTAGGCTTCCTGCACAATCGCGATCATGACAAGGCGCATGGCAGAAACATCCGCTTCGCTGCCGATGTCCTGGCCGGCTGGTGCCATGCGCCGCGCCTGACCGCCATCGCGGCCGCCGAGCGGCCCAAGCTCTACGTTTCGGGTCCGCCCCTGCTCGCCCAGCCCCGCCCGGCGTCTTCGGGGCCGACGCTGGGCGGCCTGGTCTGCGAGAATCTGCACTCTGTGCGCATGAACGTCAGCGGCGACTTCAAGGCCCCGTTCATGGAGACGTTCAACGCCTACGCCGCCGACCTCGACAAGGGCGCGCCGGTTACTCTGCGGCCTCACCCCGGAGGCCAATATGTTCTAAAGAACAACGTCCCCCTGCCCAGGAACGCCATCCTGAACAATGCTCCGATCTACAAGGTGGATCTGAGCCGGTACGCCTTCGGCATCTCCGCGCCGTCTTCGGTCATCATCGACATGGTGCTCAGCGGCCTGCCCGTGGGTGTTTGGCAAGATCCCGATGGCATGATCGACGCCAGCAACTACGCTGGCCTCGCTCGCGTTCAGGGTCTGGGCGACTGGCACAGGCTGGCGGCGGAGGCGACAGCCAACCGGCCGGAATTTGTCCGGCGTCAGAACACCTTCATCGAGCAATCCGGCCTGGTGGCCGATCCCGAAACGGTCCGGTCGCGATTTCTGGCGTTGATGGGCGGCGCTGCGCGCCGGGTCGGCGCCGTAGGTCGCCCCGTAAAGCCGATCCGAAAAGTGCTTTTCGTCGCCAATGGGCTGCTGCCGACGTTGCAGATCTGCTTTTACAAACCGCTTCAGCCCCTGATCGATGCCGGCGAGATCGAAGCTCACCTGATCACCGAAGCGGAAATCCGAGAGCGCTTTCCCGACAACTCCGGCGACCACGTCGCCGGAGGCGCCGCCGAAGCCTGGGTCAGGGAGCAGATTGCGGCCTACGATCCTTCCGTGCTGGTCTTCTGTCGCTACAGCGGCCCGCATGCCGCTGCCATGATGGACGCCGCGCGGTCGACGGGCGCCGGCGTGATGTTCCATATCGACGATGATCTTCTGAACGTGCCGATCGAAATCGGCGCCATCAAGCACCGCAAGCACAACCGGCCCAATCGGCTCGAAGCGGTGAAATCTCTGCTGAACGGGGCCGACCTTGTTTACTGCTCCAACGAGGCCCTGAAACGTCGAGTGCAAGATCAGGGCTTTGACGCCCCGGTAGTGACCGGGCCGATGCATTGCTGCGGCGAGGTGCTGAGGCCGGCAACGGAAAGGCCGGTCACCCGAATGGGCTACATGGGCTTTGATCACGCTCACGACCTTGAGACTATTCTAGAGCCTCTGTGCGAGGTGCTCAGACGCCATCCTCACGTCCATTTCGAGTTGTTCGGCTCCATACCCAAGCCCGAGGCCCTGGAGGCGTTTGGCGACAGGATCAGCGTCCGTCCGCCGGTCCGCGACTACGAGGCGTTCCTCAACGAGTTCGCGGCCCTCGACTGGGACATCGGAATTTGCCCGCTGGCCCTAACCGAGTTCAACACCGTCAAGGCCAATAACAAGTGGGTAGAATACACTTCGGTCGGGGCGGCGGTCGTGGCGACGCGCGGGATGGCCTATGACGAGTGCTGCAGCGACGGTTGCGGCGATCTCGTCTCCAGTCCTGAAGAGTGGCTCCAGGCGCTTGATCGCCTCTGCTCGGACCCCGCCCTGCGGGCCGACCGCGTGACGCGCGCGCAAGCACGCCTGCGCACGGAGTACTCACTCTCGCGCTTGACCCGTCAGGTGATCGGAAAACTCCGCGAAACCCTGGACCGGGCGGCCGCTCGGCCCCAAGCCAGCCTTGCACGCCGATTGTCTTAATCCGTCGGCTGCCATACTCCTTGCCGACACTCGGGGGAGAGTTGATGAGTCGCTCATTCTTGGCGCAGTACGTCGCGGAACTGGTTGAAGCCAAAACGCAGCAAGCGCGGGAGGCCGCCGCGACCCGTGCGGTGGATGCGGTCAAGCGTTTCGTTGCTGAAGCGCCGCAAAGTCAGAAACCTGAAGTCGCGGCCGCAGCGGCCAGGACCGCGGATTTGCTCCAGGGTTTAAAAGCTCCGGTCGTCGACATGACCGACGGCGAGTTGTCGGATTTCAATCGCCTTCTGCCTTGGGCGGCCATGACGTCCGATCCCGCGGGCCGCATCATCGGGATGCCTTGGAGCAGCACCAAGCGTGCCGCCGTGCACCAGCTCATCGATCGGCGCCAAACCGCATTCAACGAGGCCTTTCCGCTCAAGGACAAACACGTTCTTGAAATCGGCTGTTTCGAAGGCATCCACACGCTCGGGCTGAATCTCCTCGGCGCGCGTGTGACGGGTGTGGACAGCCGGACAGAGAACATTCTGAAATCGATTGCCCGCCTCTGGGCCTATGGCTTCCCGCACGAAACCATTCTGTGGAACATCGAAGAGGCCGCGCCGGCAACCCTGCCCGCAGCGTGGGACGTGCTCCACCACATCGGCGTTCTGTACCATGTGACCAATCCGGTGGAGCACCTTCTTGAGGTGTTGCCGAAAACAAGACGGGCCGTTCTTCTGGACACGCACGTCAGCGAAAACTTGGAAACGGCTACGGATTCCTACGTCGTGGCTGGAAGGTCTTACAACTACTTCAGACAGCCCGAACCTGTCGGCGGTCATAGCCCGTTCGCAGGCATGAAAGACCATGCCAAGTATCTCGTCGTTGAAGAGCTGATGGACATCCTCCGTACGCAAGGTTTTTCGGACACGCGCCTGGTGGAAGACCGCGCGGAGCGAAACGGTCGACGCGTCATGATCTGGGCCTTTCGCCCCTGACGAAGACGGAGCCGTCAGGCCTTTTGGCTTGCAGGCGCGACAAGGCCTTTTCCGGACGAAAGAAGCACGATGGATCTCCGCGTTACTCTTGCACAGACGATCGCCGAACTGATCGAGGCCAGATCGGACGAAGACCGCAATGCCGCGGGCGCTGCGGCAATGGACGCCATTCGCGCCTTCGCGCAAGAAGCACCAAGCGCGCCCCCCGAGGGAACGGACGCCCTGGCGCGTTCAGCCAGTCGACGACTGGCGGGATCGACGGTTCCTGTCTCCACGATGTCGGACGAGCAGATCGCCGAGATGAACCGACTTCTGCCGTGGGGCGCGATGACCGTGGATCCGACCGGACGCGTTGTCGGAAATCCTTGGAGCAGCACGAAGCGAAACGTTCCCCACGACCTGATCGACCACCGCCAACAAGCGTTCGCTGAAGCCTTCCCCCTGACGGACCGACATGTTCTTGAAATCGGTTGTTTCGAGGGAATCCATTCCCTGGGGCTGAAGCTCCTCGGCGCCAAGGTGACCGGCGTCGATAGCCGCGTGGCGAACATCCTCAAGACGCTATCTCGGCTCTGGCTCTATGGGCACACTGCGGATGTCGTCCTGTGGGATGTCGAAAAACCGCCCACCGAGGCCGTGCCGCAGGAGTGGGACGTGCTGCATCACGTCGGCGTCCTCTACCACCTGACCAATCCGGTCGAGCACCTGCTGGAGGTGCTGCCGCGCACCCGGCATGCCGTCCTCTTGGACACCCACGTGGCCGACGACGCCGCGTCGGCCAAACTGTCCTACGAGGTGAACGGCGCCAGCTTCAGCTATCGCCGCAAGCCTGAGCCCCTTGCCGCCCACAGCCCCTTTGCGGGCATGAAAGACCACGCCAAATACCTGCTGATCGACGACATCGTCGAACTGTTCCGTCAATCAGGCTTCACCGACGTCAGGCTGGTCGAGGATCGCGCCGAGCGCAATGGTCGCCGCGTGACGGTCTGGGCCTTCCGCTAGAGCCCCCCCGCTCGGGCACGGCGCCGTACCACTGTTCCAGCGACACGGTGAGCTAAGGCTACACGGCAGAAGGCTGGCTCTCGTCGGTGACCGACGAAGTCGGGCTGGTCACCACCATCACCACGCACGACTGGCGTGGCGCGCCGTTGACGATGGTGGACCCCAACGGTGTCGAAACCCGCATGACCTACGACATTCGAGGGCGGCCGACTTCGATCCTGATCGATCCAGGGGCATCCCAATCCCTCTATCAGGCAGCTTACGACGCAGCCGGAAATCTGCGCCGCTTGACCCTGCCTGAGGGCGGCTGGCTTGAGTATGTCCATGACGCCGCCGACCGCTTGGTGGAGGTCCGCAACGATCGTGGCGAGAAGCAGATCTTCGACGTCAATGCTCTAGGTGAGGCGACAGCCCGGGAAGTCCGGGCGGCTGCGGGGGCTTTGACGTCGAGCGGCGAGCAGGCGTTCGATGAACTGGGTCGACTGATCCGACAGATCGGCGCGGCGTCCCAGTCGGCGATCCTGGCCTACGACAAGGTCGGGAACCTAACCCAGGTCACCGATCCCCGCGGCAAGGTGTGGGGCAACCAGTGGGACGCCCTCAACCGCCTCGTCCTCCAGCGCGATCCGGAAAACCATGACAACACCTATGCCTATGTGCCGAACAACGCTTTGAGCGCGCTAAAAGATGGTCGCGGTCTGGAAACGAATCGGATCATCGACGGCTTCGGCCTGACCATTTTTGAAAGCAGCCCCGATCGTGGCGACCGCACTTATTGGTACGACGCGGCTGACCGTCTGGTGAGGCTGATCGACGCCGACGACGACGAAACGCTCTACGCCTACGATGCAGCCAGCCGCCAGATATCCGAAACCTATGTCGATGCCGCGTGGGAAAATATTTCCTTCAGCTACGACAGCGTCGTGGGCGGCAACAACGGCAAGGGCCGGTTGACCGGGGTCACGGACCAGTCCGGCTCCTCCGCCCTGTCCTACGACCGCCAGGGACGCCTGACGCAGGACCTGAAGACGATCCAGGGCCGCGCCTACACCCTGGCCTACGCCTTTGATTGGGACGGCGAGGTGACGCAAATCACCCTGCCGTCGGGGAGGCTGGTGGACTTCACGCGCGATCCCGAGGGCCGGATCACCGCGATCAACACCCGACCAACGGCGGTCGCAACCCCGGCCTCGATCCTGGGCGCAATCGAGTACGCCCCATTCGGCCCAATGACCGCCGCCGTATTCGGAAATGGCCTGGAGTGGAAGCAGACCTACGACGGAAATTACTGACAGACTGGTCTGCGTGTCGGCTCCTCGGCGGGCGACTTGCTGTCCCTGACCTTCGCGCGCAACGAAACCGGCGCATTGACCGGCGTGGGCGACGCCGTGACCGGCGATCGCGGTGCCAGCTTCGGCTACGCTGACGACGGTCGACTCCAATACGCGGTGGGGGCCTGGGGCGACGAGAGCTACGCCTACGACCCCTCCGGCAATCGCACCGAGGTCCGTCGCGACGACGGGAGCACGGTCAGCTACGAGTTCGCCCTGACGTCGCCGACCAGGAACAGGATCACTGAGGTTCGCGACACCGGCTGGTCGCTGCTGCGCGACCTCAGCTACCGCGACGGCGGCGATCTCTACGCCCAGGACTACACAGGCGGTTCGGACTTCGAATACCACTATGGCGCTAGAAAGCGGCTTCTGGGGGTCTCCGAGAACAGCGCGGTCACCGCCAGCTATAGCTACGACTATCTCGGCCGGAGGGTGGCCCGGACGCTGTCGGCGTCCGGCCAGACCATCCACTACGTCTTCGACGACCAGGGGCGGCTTCACGGCGAGTATGACGGCGCGACGGGGCAGTTCCTGAAGGAGTACGTCTGGCTGGACGACCGTCTCACGGCGGTGATCACGCCCGGCGGCGCCTCCGGCGTGATCTGGTTCGTGCACACGGGGCAGATCGCCGAGCCGCTGCTGGTGACGAATGCGAGCGGCGCGGTCGCTTGGTCGGCCGTCACTGATCCGGGGGGACAGGCTGCCCTGTCAGGCGCGCCGCTAGTGGGGCTGGATCTGCGCCTTCCCGGGCAGTGGTTGCACGCCGAGACCGGCCTCCACCAGAATTGGATGCGGGATTACGATCCGACACTTGGGCGATACATTCAGGCCGACCCGATTGGTTGGAATGGTGGTTCGAATTTGTATGCCTACGTGGCAGGTGATCCGCTTAACATTTCCGATCCGGGGGGACTGCAGTTCGCCCCGCCTATCGTGGGGCCGAGACCTTTACCTTGGATCGGCCGAGCGCCGAGCCTCATTCGCCCGACTCCCGCCATCCCACGGCCGGGCACTCCAAGCCTGCGTTACTATCCGAAAATCGAGGGCGTTCAACACCCTAACGATACGCGCCCTAATCAGCCTGACCAATGCGCTATAGTTTTAAGGTACTGCATAACCCACTGTACAGACCGAACATTACCAACGATGGGTGACGGCTGGGCTTTCGTCAGATGCAAGAATAAATGCATGGACGATTTCGGGTGTTTGAATGTAGTTAATGTAAATTTGAGGTATACATGTTCAAAAAAGATTATCTAGACGACAAAGATGTATGTGCGGCAATTATTAAGGCTTACATGAACTTTGCTAATAGCTGTGATGTCGCAATTGAGAATGCCGAAGGAAAGACATATTATAGATCGGTAAAACTATCAGTAGGGGCTATGCTTTCGTCTCTTATTGACTTATCAGTCAATGACATCGTCAATCGTCATCCTGAAATGGTATCCTTGATGCAATCTGGTAACGTAAGCGAAGAAGGCTAAACATTTTCAGGACAAGGGCCGGCAGTTGCTCGTTGAGGGTCGAATCCTGCGCTGCGTGAATTGGCTTCATGTCGAGCTGGCGGGTGCGACCGGAGTGGTCGGGATGCCGGCGTTCGCGGGGCGCTTCGCCGTTAGCGCCGGTCGCGGAGCGAATGCGTGGAGGGGGACGAATGTGGTGCGGCGATACCGAAGAGAGCAGGGTGTTTAACCCAGCTACGATGTTCACCACCGGCTGATACGACTCAAAGACGAGACAAGAAACCCAGTCGTGCGACGCATCGTGAACCACCCAATGAACTTCAACCCTATGCCGCGCCATTTGCACCGAGAGTTCCACAACACAATGGGGCCGGTTGGCCGCTGGTGGCGGGACTCCTTCATGGGCGTAGCATCGGTTCAACACGCGAGACCACAAGACCAAGAAGCCGAAGCGTGAGTCCGGGGGGGCTGTCATGGCCGTGCCACCCATCGTGTCGAAGGCGGAGAGGCTGTTCGGGCGCGCTTGAAGTCGCGAAACCGCAAATGGACGCCGCCGCGTGTTTTGACGGGGCCGAACCTGCTCACGGGCATCTGCTTTTGTGGTTGGTGCGGCGGCGCGATGACGCTCAGAATCGGCAGGGGAAGCGCTGGGCGGCCAGTATCGTTACTACGCCCGTTCGACTGAGGGTCACATGGGCGAGACCGGCTGCCCCGGCCTAGATGTACCCATGCACAAGCTGGATGACGCGATCATTGCTCATCTAGAAACCAGGCTGCTCGACCTGGATCGTCTCGCAGCGTTGATGGCGCAGCTTCTGGATCGCCGACGATTACGGTGTCAGTTCCACGGCGCTGAAAAAGACCTGCGATCGCCATGAAATTCCGACGCCTTTTAGGGGCTGCTGGGCAAAGCTCGAAGTCGGGCGCGGCCAACCCAGGCCCGCGCTACAGCCCGCGAGCGACCCGCATCTTGAGCGCATACGCATGGCCAGTGCCCCATCTTCGCAACATCGCATCTGGACGGTAGCCACAAAGCTTAGCTATCGAGGTTGGATGAAAGGGCTGCTCAAAGAGCCGCGGAGAGACCTTCGCTCTGTCGCTTCTGTTTGGTGACTGAGCGCCGAATCCTAGCGGAGAGCGACCTGAGAAGCGTCTTTGGCCCGCCGCCGAGTCCAACAATTTCTGTCAGAGTCCAACTTGTTGTGACGTCCGACAGAAAATGGCGCACCCGAAGAGATTCGAACTCCTGACCCCCAGATTCGTAGTCTGGTGCTCTATCCAGCTGAGCTACGGGTGCGCGTCGCCGTTGGCGAGGGCGGGTAACTAGCCGCTGATGCGGGGGGATGCAAGCGCCCCTATGCGGAAAACGCACGTGTTCGACGGCCACGTTGATTTGGCGGCGATTCGCTCCCACATCTCGGCCAGACATCAGGCGCGCTTGCGCCGTTCAGGAGAGTTCCATGGCTACGCTCAAGGTCACCGACGACAGTTTCGACACCGACGTGCTGAAGGCGTCCACCCCCGTGCTGGTGGACTTCTGGGCGGACTGGTGCGGCCCCTGCAAGCAGATCGGGCCTGCTCTGGAGCAGATCTCGGACGAGCTGGCCGGCCAGGTGACCATCGCCAAGGTCAACATCGACGACAGCCCGATGATCCCCTCCAAGCTGGGCGTGAAGGGCATTCCGACCCTGATGCTGTTCAAGGACGGCCAGATGGCCTCGATGAAGGTCGGCGCCATGCCCAAGGGCAAGATCGTGGAATGGCTGGCCGAGGCCGGGGTGAAGGCCGAAGGCTGACCCCCTCGCCGGGGCGGGCCGTTTGCCGGGTACGGCGGGCCCGCCGCCGTGCTAGGTCTTGACCATGACCGAAGACGCCCGCGACCCCATCGATGCTGCTCAGACGGACGAGACGCCCGTCCAGCGCGCGCTGAGGCTCAAGAAGGCCGCCATTGACGCCCGGCCCAAGCCCCCGCGCGGCGGCGGCTTTCAGCGCGAACAGTCGGCCCGCGTCGCGGCGGGCAAATCCAAGCCCTGGATGAGCCGCTAGGGCCCTAGTCCGGCCAGGTGTCGCGGCTGGCCGCCAGCACCTCGCCCGCCAGATACAGCGATCCGCAGACCACCACCCGCCCGGCGCCCAGCCGCAGGGCGGTGCGCAGCGCCTCGTCCACCGAGACGGAGGGGCTTGCCGCCAGGCCATTGCCTCGCGCGACCGCCGCCAGGGCCGTCGGCTCGGCGCAGGCGCCTTCGAAGCCGACGGTGAACACCGTGGCGTCGGACCCCTTCAGCGCCTCGAAGAATCCGCCCGCGTCCTTGTTGGCCAGAATGCCGACGATCAGGGCGGTGGGGCGCGGCGCGCGCGCCTGGCGCTCGGCCAGCGTCCGGGCCAGGGCCGCAGCTGCGTGCGGATTATGCCCGCCGTCCAGCCACAGCTCGGCGTCCGCCGCTTTCGCCGCCTCGCCGTAGGGGCCGGCGGAGAGCCGCTGCATGCGCGCCGGCCAGCGCACGGCATTCAGGCCCTCGGCGATCGCGGCCTCGGGCAGGTCCAGCTCCAGGGCCGCGGCCACGGCCAGGCCTGCGTTGTCGATCTGATGCGCGCCCGCCAGCGCCGGCGCGGGCAGGTCCAGAAGCCGCTCCTGATCCTGGAACACCAGTGTGCCCCGCTCGCCCCAGGCGTCGAAATCCATGCCCATCACAGTGAGGGGCGAACCGACAGCCAAAGCCGCGCCCTCGATGGCCGCCATGGCGACCTCGGCCTGTCGCGCCACCACGCCCCGCGCCCCGGCTTTCAGGATGCCCGCCTTCTCGCGCGCGATGCCGGCCAGGTCGGTCCCCAGGAACTCGGCATGGTCCAGATCGACCGGCGTGATGAGACTCAGCAGCGGCCGCGCGATGACGTTTGTGGCGTCCAGCACCCCGCCCAGACCGACCTCGACGATGGCCAGGTCCGCGGGCGTCTCGCTCATGGCCAGGAAGGCGGCCGCCGTCGTGCTTTCGAACACCGTGGCCTCGACGCCTGTCGCCTCCACCCGGTCCAGAGCGGCGTTCAAGGCCGCGTCGTCGATCAGCCGGCCCGCCAGGCGGATGCGCTCGTTGAACCGCACCAGATGCGGCGAGGTGTAGGCATGGACGCGCAGGCCCGCCGCCTCGGCCATGGCGCGCAGCAGGGCGACGGTCGAGCCCTTGCCATTGGTGCCGGCGACATGAACCACCGGCCCCAGCCGGTCCTGCGGATCGCCCAGCGCCGCGCACAGGGCCCGCATCCGCTCCAGCGACAGATCGATCTTCTGCGGATGCCGCGCCAGCAGACGGGCGGAGATGGGGTCCACGGCCGTCAGGCGGCCCGGCGCTTGCCGCCCATCAGCATGGACAGGATCAGGCCGAGCGTGCGCGGCAGATCGTGGCGGGTGACGACGCGGTCGACCATGCCCTTCTCCTGCAGATATTCGGCGCGCTGGAAGCCGGGGGGCAGCTTCTCGCGGATGGTGGCCTCGATCACGCGGGGCCCGGCGAAGCCGATCAGCGCGCCCGGCTCGGCCAGGTGCACGTCGCCCAACATGGCGTAGGAGGCGGTCACCCCGCCCGTGGTCGGGTCGGTCAGCACCACGACATAGGGCAGGCCGGCCTGTTTGACCTCCTGCACCGCCAGGGTGGTGCGCGCCATCTGCATCAGGCTGAGCGCGCCTTCCTGCATGCGCGCGCCGCCGGCGGCGGTGAAGCACACCAGCGGAACGCCCCGCTTCAAGGCCTCGCGCGCGGCGGCGACGAAGGCCTCGCCCGCCGCCATGCCCAGCGATCCGCCCATGAAGCTGAAGTCCTGGACGATGACCACGGCGGCCTGGCCGTCGACGTCGCCGAAGCCGATGGCCATGGTGTCCTTGCGGCCCGCGGCCTTGCGCGCGGCGCTCAGGCGGTCCTTGTACGGCTTGCCGTCCGAGAACTTGAGCGGATCCTCGGGCACGTCCGGCGTCGGAATCGACTCATAGCGCCCGTCGTCGAAGGTGAAGCGCAGGCGCGCCTCGGCGTTCAGGCGCATATGACGCCCGCCCGGCGTGACCCACAGGGCCGCCTCCAGGTCCGAGCGATAGATCATCTCGCCCGTGTCGGGATCCTTGACCCACAGATTGTCCGGCGTGTCGCGGCGGCTGACGATCTTGCGCACGCCAGGCGCGAAGCGGCTGAGCCAGCCTCCGCGCTTCTCGGGCTGCGGCTTGTCGGCGGGTTTGTTCTTGTCGACCATGGGCGCCGCTTTAGACGGTTTCGACGGCCCGCGCATCCCTGACCGCATCGGCCAGGCGACGCACCTGGGCCAGAACGCGCGGCGCGGCCGGTTCGCCGGCCTCGAGGGCTGCGGCGACTTCGTCCACGAACAGGGAGCCCACGACCACCGCATCGGCGACCCGCGCGATCTCGGCGGCGCGCTCGGGCGTTCTGACGCCGAACCCGACGGCGACCGGCAGGCCCGAGGCGGTGCGCACCCGCTCGACAGCCGGCGCGACGGAGGCGGCCTGCGCCTCCTTCACGCCGGTCACCCCGGCGACTGACACATAATAGACAAAGCCCGAGGTGCGGCCGGCCACGACCTTCAGCCGCGCATCGTCCGTCGTCGGTGTGGCCAGGCGGATCAGCGACAACTGATTGGCGTCCAGCGCGTCGCTCAGCGGCGCGGCCTCTTCGGGCGGACAGTCCACGACGATCAGCCCGTCGACCCCGGCCTGAGCCGCATCGCGCGCGAAGGCGTCATAACCGTAGCTCTCAATGGGATTGAGATAGCCCATCAGGATCAGCGGCGTCTCTTCGTCGCCGCGCCGGAAGTCGGCGACCAGCTCAAGCGTCGAGGCCAGGGTCATACCGGCCTTCAGCCCGCGCAGCGCCGCGCGCTGGATCGGCGGCCCCTCGGCCATCGGGTCGGAAAAGGCCAGGCCCAGCTCGATCAGATCGGCGCCGGCCGCGGGCAGGCCGCGCAGAATCTCCAGCGCCTCCGCCCGGCTCGGATCGCCGGTCATGACATAGGGAATGAAGCCCGCCCGGCCCTCGGCCTTCAGACGGGCGAAACGGGCGTCGATGCGCGCGGTTGTCATTGGGCGGGCGCGGGCTCCGAAGCGGCCGGCGCAGCCGCGCAGACATCGCCGGGGACGGTCGCAAAGCCGATGTAGCCCGGCGCTTCCGGCGCGGCCGGCCGCGTGGTGTCGTAGAAGGCCACCATCTGCAGGCCGTCGCAGCCGCCGCCGTCGCGGCGCTTGACCAGGATCACCCGGTTGTCATCGCCATCGGCGGCCAGCCAGCCCTGCCCCTCGAAGTGACGAATGTATTCGTCAGCCAAGGCGCCGACCGCGGCGATCGGCGCGGTCACGCAAAACGCACGGCCGGCCAGGTTGTGCAGATTGCCGCAGTCCGGCGAGGCCTGGGCCACCCCAAGGATCGGGGTGTCCGTGGCGGGCGCACCCTGGGCCTGGGCGGTCAGCGACAGGGCGGCGGCGAAGAAGGTCGTCAGGATCATGGCGTGGTTCGAGCCTAGAGCTCGACTCCCAGATGCTTGGCTACGGTGAAGATGTCCTTGTCGCCCCGGCCCGACAGGACCAGCACGACGTCGCCGCCCTTGCCGACGTCGCGCGCGACCTCGCCGATGCGGGCCAGGGCGTGAGCGGGCTCCAGGGCTGGAATGATGCCCTCCAGCTGCGACATCTGCTGGAAGGCGGCCAGGGCCTCATCGTCGGTCGCCGACAGATATTCGCCCCGGCCCAGATCGTTCAGCCAGGCGTGCTCGGGCCCGATGCCGGGATAGTCCAGGCCGGCGGAGATGGAGTGGCCTTCCAGGATCTGCCCGTCGGCGTCCTGAAGCAGATATGTGCGGTTGCCGTGCAGCACGCCCGGGCGGCCGCCCTTCAGGCTGGCGGCATGGTCGGGGGTGTCCAGGCCGTGGCCCGCCGCCTCGACCCCAATCAGGCGAACATCCGTGTCGTCAACGAAAGGATGGAAGGCGCCGATGGCGTTCGAGCCGCCGCCGATGCAGGCCACCACCGCCTCGGGCAGCTTGCCCATCCGCTCCAGCGACTGCTGCTTGATCTCGCGCCCGATCACCGACTGGAAGTCGCGCACCATCGCCGGATAGGGGGCCGGGCCGGCCGCCGTGCCGATGATGTAATAGGTGTCCTCGACGTTGGTCACCCAGTCGCGCATGGCCTCGTTCATGGCGTCCTTGAGCGTTGCAGCCCCTGCCGTCACGGCCGCGACCTCGGCGCCCATCAGCTTCATGCGGAAGACGTTGGGCTGCTGCCGCTCCACATCCACCGCGCCCATGTAGACGATGCACGGCAGGCCGAAGCGCGCGCAGACGGTGGCCGAGGCGACGCCGTGCTGGCCGGCGCCGGTCTCGGCGATGATGCGCGTCTTGCCCATGCGCCGGGCCAGCAGGATCTGGCCCATGCAGTTGTTGATCTTGTGCGCCCCGGTGTGATTCAGGTCCTCGCGCTTCAGCCAGATGCGCGCGCCGCCGTGATGCTCGGTCAGGCGTTCGGCCAGATACAGCGGGCTGGCCCGGCCGACATAGTGCTCCAGGAAGCTGTCCAGCTCGGCCTGGAAGGTCGGATCGGCCTTGGCCTCGGCATAGGCCGCGTCCAGCTCGTGGATCAGCGGCATCAGGGTTTCGGGCACGAAGCGGCCGCCGTAGGGGCCGAAACGGCCCTGGGCGTCGGGCCAGGCGTAGGCGTTGGGCAGGATGGCGTTCACGGGCGTCAATCTTTCGCGGGAAGGCGACGAAATCAGGACCGTTTGACGGCCCGCAGGAAGGCCGCAATCCGGGCCGTGTCCTTAACACCCGGTGCGCTTTCCACGCCAGAGGAGACATCAACCGCCGGTGCGCCCGTCAGCCGCACCGCCTCGGCCACATTCTCCGGGTCCAGCCCCCCGGCCAGGAACCAAGGCTGGGCGAAGCGCCGGCCGCGCATCAGGGTCCAGTCGAACTTCGCCCCCACGCCGCCGGGCAGCACCGATCCGCGCGGCGGCTTGGCGTCGAACATCAACCAGTCGACCGCGCCGGCCCATTCGCCGGCCGCATCCAGGTCAGAACCGTCGCGCACCGCCAAGGCCTTGATCACGCCCGCCCCCGTCAACCGTCGCGCCTCATGCGCCCGGCGCGGCGTCTCGGCTCCGTGCAACTGGATCAGGTCGGGCTTCAGGATCAGCGCCACCTCTGTCAGAAGGGCGTCGCTCGGATCGACCAGCACCGCCACCACCCTGGCCCGCCCTCGCGCCCGCTCGAACAGGGTCGCGGCGTGGATCGGCTCCAGATGCCGGGGGCTCTTGGGGAACACCACCGCCCCCACCAGGTCCGCCCCGCCCGCGAGGGCCGCATCCAGCGTCTCGGGCGTCGTCAATCCGCAGATCTTGGCCAAGGTCATGGGACGCAGGTGCGCGCGCCCTCCGCCGACGTCAAGGTCGATACAGGTCCGCATCCGGGTCGGGGCGCCCCCGGATAGCGGCGGCGACGATCTGGCTGGCGATGACCGAATAGGTGATGCCGTTGCCGCCGAAGCCCATGACCGCCCAGGCGTTGTCCATCGCTGGCACGGGGGCGATCGACGGGAGGCCCGTCGCGCTCTCTCCAAAGGCGCCGGCCCAGGTGTAGTCCACCTCGAACTCCACCTCGGGCAGCAGGGCGCGCAGCTTCTTGGCGATGGTCTCGCACTTGCGCTTCAGCTTGGCGGGATCCTGATGCGCGGCCGGATCGGCCTCATCCTCGCCGCCGACGATCAGCCGGCCGTCGCCGCCCATGCGGAAATACAGGTACGGATCGGACGCTTCCCACACCAGGGTTTCGCGCAGCCAGGCCGGGCAGCGCATGCGCGGCTTGGACGCCAGGGCCCAGGTCGAGATCACCTCGGCGCCGGGCGTCGGCACGCCCTTGGGAAACTCATAGCCGCAGCAGAACACCACCTGACGCGCCCGCACCGCATGGCCGGCGTCAGTCAGCAGGGTCACGCCGTCGGGATCGCTGGCGGCCTGTTCGACCTCGACCGGCGAATAGACCGTCGCTCCGTTCGCCTGCGCCCGCCGCAGCAGGCCGGCGGCCAGACGCGCCGGATCGCCGCTGGCCGACCCCTGGCTCAGGATCGCGCCCGTGCGTTCGATGCCGAACCGTTCGCGCACCTCGGCCTTGCCCAGGAAGGCGCTCTCTAGGCCAAGAGCCGCCCGGGCCTCGGCCTCGGCCTCGAGCGCGCGGAAGCCGTATTCGTCGCCCGCCAGATACAGGGTGGCCTTGTCGTTCAGCTCGCAGACGATCCGTTCGTCCGCCACGATCGTCTTCAGCGCATCCACGGCCGAGCGCGAGCGCCGATAGGCCCGCCGGGCCTTCTCGGCTCCGATCCGCTCGGCGAGCGCCGTCAGCGGCAGGTCGATCTCCCACTGCAGCAGCGCCGTCGAGGCGACCGTCGAGCCCATCAGGGGCGGCCGCCGGTCCAGCACGGCGACCGAATGGTCCCGGCTCAGCTCATGGGCCATGAAGGCGCCGCTGATGCCCGCACCGACGATGGCTACATCGACGCTGACCGCTCGCTCCAGCGCCTTGACCGGCACGCCCAGCCCATGGCTGTCCGCCCACAGCGAACGGCCAGTGCGTAGATCACGTTTCAGGGTGGCGCCGGTCATGGTGTCTCCGATCAGGCCGAGCGATAGGGCGCCAAACCGTTCGAAGTTCCCGCGTTACTCGAAGATGGCCGCGATCTCGTCGGCCGTCATCAGCCGCCACTGCCCGGGCGCCAGGTCCGCGGGCAGGACCAGCCCGCCCAACCGCTCGCGATGCAGGGTCTCCACATGGTTGCCGACGGCGGCGAACATGCGCCGCACCTGGTGATAGCGCCCCTCGGTCACCGTCAGCAGGGCCTCGGTCGGCGAGACGACCTCCAGCACCGCCGGCGACAGCGGCTTGTCCTCGCCCTCCAACATCAGTTCGCCGGACGCGAACAGCGCGCCCTCGGCGCCGCTCAGCGGCCGCGCCAGCGTCGCGCGATAGACCTTGGCGACATGGCGTCGGGGGCTGATCACCCGGTGCAACAGGTCGCCGTCGTCGGTCAGCAGCAGCAGGCCCGTGGTCTGCTTGTCCAGCCGCCCGATGGTCGAGATCGCCGGATCGCGCGCACGCCAGCGGTCGGGCAGGACGTCATAGACCAGCGCCCCGTCCTCCTTCCTCGAACAGGTCATGCCCAGCGGCTTGTTCAGCAGCACGACGAGGCCCGCGACCGGGTCCAGCGGCTCGCCGTCCACCAGCATCCGCGTCGGCAGGTCGGGCGTCACCGGAATGCGCTGCGACACGTCCGTCAGGTCGCTCCCGTCCAGCTCCACGCCCCCGGCGCGCGCCAGCCGTCCTACCTCGGCCCGCGAGCCATAGCCCATGGACGACAGCAGCTTGTCCACCCTCGAAGTGGGCGTCTTGGCGGGGCTCACTTCCCCGCCTCGAACAGCTTGTAACCGTCCGCCTCGACCACGACCCGGACCCGCTTGAAGGCGGCGTTCAACTCGGCCTCGTAGGGCAGGTGTCGGTTGGCCACCAGCCACAGCGCCCCGCCCTTGCCTAGCAGGCCGGCGGCCTTGCGGATGAAGGCCTGGCCCAGCCGCCGGTCCTCGGCCCCGCCGTCGTGGAAGGGCGGATTGGTGACGACGAAATCCAGGTCGCCGCTCTCCTCCATCATCCGCACATCGGCCCAGTCGAAGGTTGCGCGCGAATCCTCGACATTGCGCCGGGCGGCCTCGACGGCGCGCCGGTCGATGTCGATCAGCCTCAGAGACGTCACCGCCGGCGACCGCAGCGCCACCGTCGACAGGGCGCCGAAGCCGCAGCCCAGATCAGCGCCCGCCCCCTTCAGCGGCGGCAGGTGCGCGGCCATGACCGTCGTGCCCCGGTCGATCCGGTCCCAGGCAAAGACGCCCGGCCGCGACCAGGCGTCCAGCCCCTCGACCCGCTGCAATGCGCCGGCGGCGATGGCCGCGTCCAGGCCCTCGATGCGCTCGGGCCGGATCACCTGACAGCGGCGGTGGTGCGCTTTGGCGGTCTCGCCGATCTCCAGCCCCCACGCCTTCAGCTCCTTGCCCAGGCGCGAGCCGCCCTTGTCCTTGGGCGCCATGACGTCCAGCCGGCCGCCGGGCTTCAGCACATGCAGCGCCTGGGCCAGCACGGCGCGACGCTCCAGGGCGCCGGGGGGCGCCAGCATCGTCAGGGCGTCGGCCGAGCCTTCCACCATGTCGTCGAGCGAGGCGGAGCCGGGAATCAGAGGCGAGGTCTGCAACGCATCGCCGGGCGGGTCGAACACCGCCGGCGGGCGGCCGTAAATCAGGCTGGTCATCGCCGGCTCTGTAAACGCAAACCGCCCCGGACGCGATGCATCCGGGGCGGCCCGTCGCGTCTCCCGAAAATCAGGAAGCGGGGCGGGTCATCGACGACATCGCCTGGGCCTTGGCCTTTTCGGCTTCATGCTCGGCCGCCAGCAGCGGGATCAGACCACGGTCCTGCAGATATCCGCCGCGCCCCGTGGCGCCGTCGGACATGAACTCGGCCACGAACTGCTCCAGCCCCGGCGTCACGCCAATGTGGGCCTTCTTGACGTAGATGTAGAGGCTGCGGGCCAGCGGATACGAGCCGTCGGCGATCGTCTCGACCGACGGCGCGATCCCGTCGATGGTCTCGGCCTTCACCGTGTCCATGTTCTGCTCCAGGAACGAAAAGCCGAACACGCCCAGCGAACCCGGCGTGCGGGTCAGGGTCTGAACGATGGCGTTGTCGTTCTCGCCCGCATCGATCCAGACATTGTCCTCGCGCAGGGTGTGGGTGATCGTCTCGAAGCGCGTGGCGTCCGATTGGATCGCGGCGACTTGCGGCACAAGGGCGCCGCCTGGCGCCATGCCCAGCTCCAGGAAAGCGTCGCGCGTGCCCGAGGTCGGCGGCGGGCCGTACACCTGGATACGCTGGCTCGGCAGGCCGGGGTTCACCTGGTTCCAGCTGGTCGCCGGATTGGCCACGAAGCCGCCGGCGCCCGGCACCTCCTTGGCCAGCGCCAGATAAAGATCCTGCAGGCGCAGGTCGAAGCTGGCGCCGGTGCGCGCCGTGGCCACGACGATGCCGTCATAGCCGATCTTCAGCTCGACGATGTCGGTGACGCCGTTCTGCTGGCACAGATCGAACTCCGACGCCTTCATGGGGCGCGAGGCGTTGGCGATGTCCGGCGTGCGCGGACCCACGCCCTGGCAGAAGGCCTGGATGCCGCCGCCGGTGCCCAGCGATTCCACGCGCGGCGCGGCGAAGCTGGCGTTCATCCGACCGAAGTTCTCGGCCACGCGCGTGGTGAAGGGAAAGACGGTCGAAGAGCCCGCCGCCCAAACGCCGGCGCGGGTCTGTCCTGCGCCCGCGCCGCCGCCCGCGCCATCGCCGCAGGCGGCCAGGCTGACGAGGGCGAGGGTGGAAACGGCGACGGCGGCGAAACGGCGGACCATGATCTGCTCCCTAAGCAAGTTGAGGCGCTTAGATCAGAGTTTCATGACGGTTCGCTGACGTCGTCGCCGGCGTCCGCTCAGGTCCCGACCGTCTCGGGGTATTTGATGGCGCAGCCGTAGGGGGTGGCGTAGGCGGTCTGGACCGGGCGTCCCGCCTTCATGTCGGCCAGCGCCGCGGCGACGTAGTTGTTGGCGCCCTCCAGATCCTCGACCTTGTTGGTCGGGCGGTCGTCGATGCCGCCGACGAAGACCAGGCGGCCCTCCGGATCGATGATGCGCATGTCCGGCGTGGTCTTGGCGTCATACAGCTTGCCCACCTCGCCCGAGGGGTCGAGCAGCAAATGGTTGAACCCGGCTTCGTACTTGGCCTTCCAGGCCCGCGCCTCGTCGCCCTCGACATAGCCTTGCGTGCCCGGCGACGACGAGATGATGGTCAGCCACACGACGCCGTCGGCCGTCGCCTGACGCTGCAGCGCCTGCATGGCGCCGGTGTAGTGCTTCTTCACATAGGGACAGCCCTCGTTGGTCCACTCCAGCACGACGGTCTTGCCGCGGAAGTCGGCCAGCGACCGCTGAACGCCCTCGGCGTCGACCAGGGTGAAGGCCGGCGCCATCTGCGCCTGTCCCGCCTCGGCGGTCGCGGGCGTGGTTTCGGCGGTCTGGGTGGTGGCGGCCTCCTGCTGCTGGCACGCCGCCAGGGTCAGGGCGGCGGCGCTGGACAGGGCGAGGGCGCGAAGCGTGGCGCGGATGGTCATGGGTCGTTCCTCTCTTTTTGGGTTGTCGTCAGTCGTTGGTGATCGCCTGGACCAGCAGGCCGTCGGTCAGCAGCTGGGGCAGGATTTCCGGTTCGGCCCGGCCGGGGCGGTACATCAGATACAGCGGCACCCCCGAGCGTCCGTGACGCTCCAGCTCGCGGGTGATGGCGTCGTCGCGCCGCGTCCAGTCGCCGACCAGATAGGCCGCATTGGCTTCTGTCATGGCTCGAGCGACGCGGCCCGACGACAGGGCCGCGCCCTCGTTGATCTTGCAGGTGACGCACCAGTCGGCGGTGAAGTTGACCAAGACCGGCCGCCCCTCGGCCAGGGCGGCCTCAACCGCGTCGGCCGACCAGGGCTGGGACGCCAGCGGGCCGGAGGACGAAGCTTCGCCTGACGCCTCAGGCAGGGGCAGGCGCGCGGCGGCGACGACGGCGCCGGCGGCGAAGGCCAGGCTCAGAACCGCAACGGCGCTCGACAGCCTCCCCTTGCCGCCCGCACTTCGCGCCGCCTGGGCCTGGCCCCACAGCCAAAGGCCCAGCGCGGCCAGCAGCCCCGCCGTGAACAGGCCGGCCAGGGCGATCGGCCCGGCCTGGCGCGAGAAGACCCACACCAGCCACAGGGCCGCGCCATACATTGGAAAGGCCAGCAGCCCCTTCAGCCGATCCATCCACGGACCGGGCCGGGGGAAGCGCCGCAGCAGGGCGGGCGACAGGCTGACCAGCACGTAAGGCAGAGCTAGACCCAAACCCAGCATCAGGAACACCGCCAGCGCCGCCGGCCACGGCATGACCAGGGCTGCGCCAAGGGCGGCGGCCATGAAGGGCGCGGTGCAGGGCGCCGCCACCACCACCGCCAGCACCCCGGTGAAAAAGGCCCCAGCCCCGCCGGGCAGGCGCGCCAGCGGCCCCTGCCCGGCATTTTGAAGACCCGCCCCCATGGCGAAGACCCCCGACAGGTTCAGCCCGACGCCCAGCATCAGCAGCGCCAGCACCGCCACCACGGCCGGCGACTGCAGCTGGAAGCCCCAGCCGACCGCCTCGCCCGCCGCACGCAGGGCGATCAGAGCGCCGGCTAGGACGGCGAAGGTCGCCAGCACCCCCAAGAGGAACATCAGCCCGTCGCGCCGGGCCTCGCGCGGCTCATGCGCCGACCCCGCCAGGGACGCCGCCTTCATCGCCAGAATCGGGAAGACGCACGGCATCAGGTTCAGGATCAACCCGCCCAGCAGGGCCAGCAGGCCCGCCTGGATCAGACCCAGCACGGTCAGGCCGGACGCCACAGGGGCCGCGCCGTCGTCGGCGGCCAGCGTGGCTCCGCCCGTGGTCCCGGCCAGCGGCTCGCCCGGCTCCGCCCGGATCTCCCAGGCGCCGCGATCCGTCGCCAGCACACCCTCTACCGGCCCGCTCAATCCGCCGGCGCGGGTGCGCCCGCCCGGCTGCAAGGTGAGGCTCAATCCCTGCGGCCCCGTCGCGCCCGGCTGATCGGCCGGATGATCAATGACCCCGCCCTCGAACGGAAAGAAGACGGCGCGGCCCACCGGACCGTCGGCTAGAGGTCCCCCCGTGGCGCTCAGCGTCAGCGCCCCGTTACGCGCCGTGATGCGCGCCTCGATCCCGGCGGGGCGCGGAGCCTCGGCCAGGACACGTTCGATGATCACGCCGTGCCGCGCCGTCAGCGGCGCCTCGCCCTCGCGCACCGGCAGGTCCAGCGCCAGGGTCATCTCGTCGGGCACGCACATTTCGTCGCTGCAGACCATGAACAGCACGTCGGCCCGGATCGACAGCACCGTGCCCGCCGCCACCGAGGCCGGAACCTCGATCGGCACGGGCAGGTAGACCTCGTCCGAATAGCCGAAGTTCATCAGCGTCATCAGACGCTGCCGCTCGGGCAGGGGCCAGACGATGGCGCCGGCCTGAAGCCCGGACGGCAGGCTCCAGTCGATGGTGGTCGGTCCGCCGGAATCGCCGGGATTGCGCCAGTAGGTGTGCCAGCCGGGCTCGATCTTCTGGCGCACGGCCACGATCACGGTCGAGCCGGGCGTGGCCCATTGCGTCATGGGGACCAGTTCGGCCGCGATCCGTTCGGTGCGCTGCTCGCCGCCCGGCCGCGCCGTCTGGCTGGCGGCGGGCGCGGCCAGCAGGGTCAGCCAGAGCAAAGCGAGGGTCAGCAGGCGCACGCGCGGCCTTTCACAGGGCGGGATCGGTCGCCGATCCTAGACGCCCCGGTCCGTCAGGGCCAACCGCCCGCGTCGCCGCAGGGCCTCAGCGGGCAGGCGCGGCCTCGACCAGCACCTCGGTGCGGCGACGCAGCGGCTCGCGCACGCCGCTTTCGGCCACCGAGCCCTCGTCGCCGCCTGCCGTCACGTCGAACGCCGGGTTGGGCCAGCCCGCGGCCCCGAGCGCTTCCGCCACCGCTCGGGCCCGACGCTGCGACAACGTCATATTGGACTGCGACGCTCCGGACGCATCGGCGAGACCGACCACCCTCACGTGCTGGATTTCGCAGCCTTGAAGCTGGGTCGCGGTCAGACCGATGGCCTCGCGCGCCGCCATCGTCAGCCGCGCCGAACCGTCATCGAAGTAGATGTCGAACCGCTTGGCCGAACAGGCGGATGGCTCCGTGACCAGGGCCGACCGATCCCGAAACACCCCGTCCGACAGCGTGCAGCCCGCCAGCCCTGCGGCCGCCAGCCCCACGACGCCAAGCCTCGATCCGATGCCCATGACCTGTCTCCCCTGTCCCGAGCCCACTCAAGCCCGCCCGGGCTGACGCCGCAAGCCCCGTCGCTCCATCCTACTGTTTCGTGAACGAAAAAGGGCGGCTTGCCCCGCAAGCCGCCCTTCCGATCCCATCAGCCCTGAGGCGTCAGGATATCTTGTCTATCAGCGACGCTGACCGTTTTCCCAGTAGCACTCGGTCTGACGGTTGTCGTAGCAGTAGTAGTAGCGGCCCTGGTTGTCGCGGTACCGTTGCTGGTTGTTGCGATCCTGGTTCGAACCGCGGATGGCGCCCGCGGCGCCGCCCACGACAGCGCCGATCGCGGCGCCGGTGCCGGCGTTGCCGCTGCCGGTGTTGTTGCCGATCACGGCGCCGGCGGCGGCCCCGATGGCGGCGCCGAGCGCGCCCTGACGGACGGCTTCATTGTTGGTGCCGCCGTATCCATACGGATCACTGGCGCAGGCGGCGGTCGAAAGCAGGCCGATGCTGGCCACGGCGATGAGAGCCTTTTTCATAACGGAATCCTCTGTCCCTCAGGGTGTCCCCCTGGCTGCCGAAACGCCGCACCCCCGCCGCGGTTCCGACAACGGTCACGCTTATCTCCATCGTGGCCAAGCTGGGAACGGCCGCGCCTGTCCGGCGTTCGGGCGGGATGTCCGAAAGTCTCATCGACCCCGCCTCCGCCGATCCTGCGGTTTCCGTCCTGACGCCGCATGTGCAGCTTCGGCGCGTCATCATGCTGGTGAACCCGCTTTCCGGTTCCGTGGGGCCCAAGGCTGCCGACGAGGCACGGGCGATCCTGGAAGCCTATGCGTGCGAGGCGGAGGTGATCGCGTTGGAGGGTGGGCGCTTCGACGATCAGATCGCCGAGGCTCTGGCTGCCAAGCCGGACGTCCTGTTCGTTCTGGCCGGCGACGGGACCGCAGGCGCCGCCGCTTCGGCCGCAGGACCCGACGGCCCCTTGGTCGCACCCCTGCCCGGCGGCACCATGAACATGCTGCCCAAGGCCTTGTACGGCACCGCCGACTGGAAGCAGGCGCTCAAGTCGGCCCTGGAGGAAGGCGAGGCGCAGGACGTGGCCGGCGGCGTGATCGAGGACGGCGATTTGCGCGAGCCCTTCTATTGCGCCGCCATTCTGGGCTCGCCCGCCCTGTGGGCGCCGGCGCGTGAAGCTGTCAGGACCGGCAAGCTGAAGCTGGCCATCCAGTATGCGCGTCGCGCGCTCAAACGCGCCTTCTCGGGCCGCATCCGATATCAGCTCGACGGCGGGCCGCGTCGGCGCACCGAGGCTCTGGTGCTGATCAGTCCGATGATCTCCAAGGCGATGGACGGCGACGAGGGCCTGGAGGCCGCCGCCATGGATCCGACCCATGCTGCCGACGCCTTCCGTCTGGCCGCACATGCTCTGTTCGACGACTGGCGAAGCGATCCCTCGGTCCGGACCAAGCCGACGCGCGTGGCGGTCGTTCGCGCCCGCTCGCGCATACCGGCGGTGATCGACGGTGAGCCGACCCTGCTTTCGCAATCATCGCGCGTGGTGTTTACGCCCAAGGCTTTCCGCGCTCTGGCGCCTCGGCCGCCGGCGGCCGAGGACAGCGTCTGATGGGCTGCATTCTCCAGTTTTCGGACATCCACTTCGGTTGTGAACACAAGCATGCGGTGGCGGCGGCGGTGGATTACGCCCGCGACACCCCCTCAGACCTGGTGCTGGTCACGGGCGACATCACCCAGCAGGGCTTTCCCGCCGAGTTCGCCGCCGCTGGCGAATGGCTGCGCGCCCTGCCCAAGCCGGTGTTCGTCACCGTCGGCAATCACGATGTTCCGTACTGGGATGTGATCGCGCGCGTGCTTCATCCATGGAAGGCGTTCCAAGAGGCGACCGGACATCCGGCGCATGACCATCAGTTCCTGTCGAACGCCGTGATGGTTCGCGGCGTCACCACGGCGCGGGGCTGGCAGGCGCGCCTGAACTGGTCAAAGGGCGTCATCGATCTCGATCAGACGCGGCGGGCCGCCGCCGCGCTTCGCAAGGCGCCGATCGGCGCCTTGCGCATTCTGGCCTGCCATCATCCGCTGATCGAAATGGCGGGCACGCCGATGACCGGCGACGTCAAGCGCGGCGACAAGGCGGCGCTGATCTTCGCCGAAGCCGGGGTTGATCTGATCACCACCGGCCATGTGCACGTGCCGTTCGCGCTTCCTATCGATCTGGCGGACCGCTGCTCCTACGCCATCGGGTGCGGAACGCTGTCGCACCGCGAACGCGGCGAGCCGCCCAGCTTCAACCGCATCGAGTGGGACCCTCACCAGATCACGGTCACCGCCGTCGCCTGGGACGGCCAGCGCTTCGCCGACCATCAGGTCTGGCGGCTTCCTCGCCGCCAAGATACGAGACACCGCGAAACGGCGCCGGACCCCCTAGTTCCCGGGGTCATGGAACAGGCGGACGCCTGACCCGTCAGGCGGGTCGCCATTCGGCCAGTTGCCGTCCGCTGGACGCATCCTCGAACGCCACCTTGTCGACCTGAATGGCGGCGATGCACACCGGACGCTGGTCGCGGCTGGCGGCGCGGCAGCGAATTGAGCGACCGTCGGGGAAGGCGCCGATGCGGCCTTCAAGCAGGACGCGCCAGCCCCGCTCAGGGCGCTGCGCCGGCGCTTCGGCCTCGCCTCGAAGGACATAGACGTAGGGCTGCCCCTCGCGCCGGCCGACGCGTGAGCCGCCCAAGGGCGTATAGGCCGCCAGCCCCGCCGTCAGAGGATCGGCGAGCGCGATGGTCGGCAGCGGGGGCGTCTCCTGGGTCTGAATCCCGGCTTCGGCTTCAATCTCATCACCCGCCGCGGGGGCAGGCGGGGGCGTCGCCGGCGCAGCGGCCCGTGTGGGCGGGCAGGTCTCGAGCGCCAGCCAGGGCCGCGCGATCCAGAAGCCCTCGACGCCCGCCCAAGCCTCGTTCAGCGCCGCGCCGCCATCCAGAACGGGCGAAGCCAGCCAGTCGGCCGGCTCGAGCCTGAGCTCAATGTCGCGCGCCTCGTTCACGCGCCGCCATGCGGCCAAACCCGGCGCCAGGGTCACGGAGGTTTCGCCGCCCCCCTGGCACCCGAAGGGCAGGCGCACGGCGAAGCGGCGGCCGTTAAGCGGTTCGCCGGCCTCCGTCTGGCCGGCGGCGTAAGCCGAGGCGGCGCGCGCCAGGGTGTTGACCAGTTCGCCCCGGTTCATGGCCGTGACCTGCCCCAGCGGCGCGACGGGCGCGGTCACCTGCGGCGCCTCGGGCGCCGGCTCTCTTTCGCGTCGGTCGCACTGCGCCAGTCCAGGCGCGACGGCCAGAGCGATAAACAGGGCGCGAGCACGAGTTGAGATCATGGATTTGGAACCCAAAAGCTGCGAGGACCGCTAATCGGACGGCCGACAGACTTCACCACAAGCGCGTCGGCATGGGGAGGGTTCATACCACATGAATTTCGATCAGATCGCCGCATTGGTGGTGCTGGTCGGCGTTGTCGCCGCCATGATCCACGGCAAGATGCGGGCCGACGTGGTCGCCCTGACCGGCGCGGCCGTGCTGCTGATGCTGGGCGTGGTGCGCCCGTCGGAGGTGCAGGGCGCCTTCGCCAGCCCTGCGGTCATCGCCCTGGCGGGCCTTTTCGTGATCGCCTACGCCATGGAGCTGTCAGGCCTGCTGGCGTTCCTGATCCGCCAGGCCAAGGGGCTGACCAAGCTGTTCGGTCGTCATGCCATCTGGATGGTGATCGGTCTGTGCGGCTCGGTCGGAGGGTTTCTAAACAACACGCCGGTGGTGGTGCTGGCGGCCCCGGTGATCCGCGACATGGCGACGTCGCTGGGCCTGTCGCCGAAACGCTATCTGATCCCGCTGAGCTATGTTGTGATCATGGGCGGCCTGCTGACGCTGATCGGCACCTCGACCAATCTGCTGGTCAACGACATGGCGCGAAACGCCGGGCAGCCGACGTTCGGGCTCTTCGAGATCACCGGCGTGGGTCTGACCATGGCGGTGGTCGGCGGCCTCTACCTCTACTTCATCGGTTCGCGAATGCTCGCCGGCACGGCCGAGAAGGACGAGGCCGAGATGGAGCGCCAGCGTCAGGCGCGTCAGAAGCCGGCGCGACGCTTCTGGCCCTTCAACATGTCGAACCTCGCGGAGCGGCGCAGAGCCATGCCGGGCGGATCGGGCGACGCCGTGCTGGGCGATGTCGATCTGTATGAGGCCGGCGCGGAGCAGCCGCTGCAGCTGAAGCGCGCCCTGCCGGCCCTGTTCGTATTCATCGCGGTGATCGCGGTGTCGTCCATAGGGCTGGCGCCGATCGCCGCCTCGGCCTTCGCCGGCGCGGTGGCCTTGATCCTGATGCGCGTCATCTCCGCCGAAGAAGCCTATGCCGGACTGAGACCCGAAATCCTGCTGCTGATCGCCGGCATGGTGGTGATCGGCTCTTCGCTGGAGGTGACAGGCCTGGCGCAGGCGGGCGCCGATGCGCTGATCGACGTGATCCGCCCGTACGGGCCCTGGGTGGCGCTGCTGATCTTCTACGGCGTGACGCTGTTCGGGACCGACATCCTGTCCAATGCGACGGTGGCGGTGCTGTTCACGCCCATAGCCGTGGCCATTGCGACGGCCCTGGGGGTCGATCCACGGCCGTTCATCGTCGCGGTCATGATGGCGGCGTCCGCAGCCTTCGCTACGCCGTTCGGCTATCAGACCAATGTGCTGGTCTATCAGATGGGCAACTACAACTACCTGGACTTCGTGAAGGTCGGCCTGCCGCTGAATCTGATCACCTGGGCGGTGGGCGCGGTCACGATCCCGATCTTCTTCCCGTTCTAAACGTCCAGGTCGACGGTGACGGGCGCGTGGTCGGACGGTCGCTCCCATTCGCGCACATCGTCGTGGATGCGGGCGGTGTCGCGGATGACGGCGGGCGTCAGGCCCGGCGAGGTCCAGATATGGTCCAGGCGCAGGCCGCGATTGGACTTGCGGAAGTCGGCCGCGCGATAGCTCCACCAGCTGGCCAATTTCTGCGGCTCGGGGAAACGGTCGCGCAGCACGTCGGCGAAGCCGCCGGTCTCCTGCAGCCGGGCCAGCGTCTCGACCTCGATCGGGGTGTGGCTGACGATCTTGGACATGTAGCGGTGGTTCCAGACGTCGTTCTCGCCCGGCGCGATGTTGAAATCGCCGGCCAGGACCAGCGGCGCGGACTTGTCGCGCGCCGCGATCTCGGCGGTCAGCCGCTCGTAGAAGTCCATCTTGTGATCGAACTTGGGGTTCAGCTCGCGGTCCGGCGTGTCGCCGCCGGCGGGGATGTAGAAGTTCTGGATCTCGACGCCCGCCACTCGCGCAGAGACACAACGGGCGTGGCCCAGCTTGCACACCTCGAGCGTGGTGCTGTCGTCGATCGGCAGGCGAGAGGCGATGGCCACGCCGTGCCAGCCCTTCTGACCCGCCACCCGCAGGTGCGGCAGTCCCATCTCTTCGAAGGCCTGACGCGGAAACTGGTCGGTGGTGCACTTGATCTCCTGCAGCAGCAGAACGTCGGGCGCGCGCTCGGCGGTGAAGCGGGCGACCTGATCGATGCGCAGGCGGACCGAGTTGATGTTCCAGGTGGCGATACGAAGCATGGGGAGGGTGTAGGGACGCCGCTCCCCGGCCTCAAGCCGCGATAGCCACAAGGCGCAATTCCGGCCTCAGGCCGCAAGGCTCCGCGAGCCGAGCGCAGGCCGACATAAAGAACGCCCGGCGCGAGCGCCGGGCGTGAAGGTCATTCTCTCATGCCGCCACGGGCGGTAGGACGACCGCCGTCGTCCTGTGACGAGAATGCCACAGGACCACTGAATGTCAAAACGATCAGTTGCGGCCCGGGCGACGGGTCGGATCGCGCAGCTGGAACAGGCTGGCCGCCAGGCCGGGCGCATTGCGCAGCGTCGTCAGCTGGGTGCGCGTGCGCGCGCCTTGAGCGTCGGTGATGGTCCATTCCTGCAGGCGCACGGGATTGCCGGCAAAGGCCAGGATCACCTGGCCGTCGTTCGGACGCCGGCTGTCGCGCGCCGTGATGGCGTAGGCGCCGGACGCCATGCGCGTCACGCGGTCGATGCGCACGCCCTGGTCCAGCCGGACCTCGCGCGCCAAGAAGGTCGACAGCGGCGTCTGCGACAGCGGAACCTGGCGGAAGACCTCAAGGCGCGGGTCGTAGCGCATGACGTTGGAGCCGTTGGACACCACCAGCAGGCCCGCCGGGTCGGTGTACTCGAAACGCATGCGCCCGGGGCGCTGCAGCCAGAACTTGCCGCGCCGCACCTGGCCGCCGGGGCCGGTCTCGACGAAATCGCCCTGGGCCGAGGTCAGGCCCTGCAGATAGGCCTGGGCCTGTTGCAGCACGGCGCGGTCGTCGGCCGACAGGTTCGATTGCGCAAAGGCCGAGGCCGGCAGGGCGGCGAAGGCGGCCAGCGCGCCGGCGCCCAGCGCGAGTTGGCGACGAGAAACAGTCATGGGAGTCCTCCCGTTCGGGATGATTGTCGATGAAGCCGGTATGGAGAGGCGATCTGTCAGGCCGATGACCCAAGCCTGACCATATTCCGGCGCTGCGATGAAGCGCCATTCATCGCGGACAGGTTCCCGCCTGTGATGTTTTTCGCCCTAGCGCTCACCGCGCGGCGGCGCGCTGCTTCAGGGCGCGCGCTCAAGCGGCGAGCGACCGCGTCGCGAGCCGAGCGTAGCGCGCGGCGCTGCCGCCTCACACCATGGGCGGGGGACCCGCGAGCACATCGCGCTTGCCGGCATGGTTTGCGGGGCTGACCACGCCTTCCTGCTCCATCCGCTCGATCAGGGTGGCGGCGCGGTTGTAGCCGATCTGCAGGCGGCGCTGGACGTAGCTGGTCGAGGCCTTGCGGTCGCGGGTGACCACGGCCACGGCGCGGTCGTACAGATCGTCGCCCGAGCCCGAGCCGCCCTCGTCGCCGAAGGCGTTGTCGCCGTCGCCGTCCGGTTCGTCGGTGATAAGATCGAGGTAGTCCGGCTCGGCCTGGGCGCGCAGGTGCTTGCAGACCTCCTCCACTTCCTGGTCCGTCACGAAGGGCCCGTGCAGACGGGTGATGCGGCCGCCGCCGGCCATGTAGAGCATGTCGCCCTGGCCCAGCAGCTGCTCGCCGCCCTGTTCGCCCAGGATGGTGCGGCTGTCGATCTTGGAGGTGACCTGGAAGCTGATCCGGGTCGGGAAGTTGGCCTTGATGGTGCCGGTGATGACGTCGACCGACGGGCGCTGCGTGGCCATGATCAGGTGGATGCCGGCGGCCCGCGCCATCTGGGCCAGACGCTGGACGGCGCCTTCGACGTCCTTGCCGGCGACCAGCATCAGGTCGGCCATCTCGTCCATGACCACGACCAGATAGGGCATGGGCTCGGGCCGGATCTTCTCGGACTCGTAGACCGGCCGGCCCTGTTCGTCGAAGCCGGTCTGGACGGTGCGCTCGAAATGCTCGCCCTTGGCCTGAGCCTCGCGGGCGCGGTCGTTGTAGGAGGCGATGTTGCGCACGCCCAGCTTGGACATGCGGCGATAGCGGTCCTCCATCTCGCGCACGGTCCACTTCAGCGCGACGACCGCCTTCTTGGGGTCGGTGACGACCGGGGCCAGCAGGTGCGGAATGCCGTCATAGACCGACAGCTCCAGCATCTTGGGGTCGATCATGATGAAGCGGCACTGCTCGGGCGTCAGCTTGTACAGGATCGACAGGATCATGGCGTTGACCCCGACCGACTTGCCCGAGCCGGTGGTGCCCGCGATCAGCAAGTGCGGCATGCGCGCCAGGTCGGCGACATAGGGCTCGCCGCCGATCGTCTCGCCCAGCGCCAGGGGCAGCAGGTGGCTCTTCTTGTCGTATTCGCCCGAGGCCAGCAGGTCACGCAGATAGACCGTCTCGCGCTTGGCGTTGGGCAGTTCGATGCCGATGGCGTTGCGCCCCTGGACCACCGAGATGCGGCAGGCGCGGGCCGACATGGAGCGCGCGATGTCGTCGGCCAGCGCCACGACCCGGCCATGCTTCACGCCGGGCGCCGGGGCCAGTTCGTACAGGGTGACGACGGGGCCGGGGCGGATCTGATCGATCACGCCGCGCACGCCAAACTCCTGAAGCACGCCCTCCAGCATCTTGGCGTTGGCCTTCAGCGCCTCTTCGTCGACCGCGGCGGCGCGCTGCTGGGGTTTGGACAGGATGCCCAGCGACGGCAGGTCAAAGCCGCCCTCGCTCTCGAAATCGAAGGCGACCTGGTCCACGTCTGCGCGGGCAGGTCTGGGCGCCTTGACGGCTGCAACGCGCGGCTCGTTCGAGGGCCGCGCCGAAGGCCGCGCCACGGGTGCGGCCGGGACAGGAGACGGCGGCTCTTCCCAGGGCGGGGGCAGGTCAGGGTCCGCCTCGGCGTCATCGCTCGGGGCCGGCTCCGGCGCAGGACGAGGGCGAGCCGCCTTGGCGGGCCGTTCGGGCGCGACGCGTTCCGGCGCAGCGCCTTCCGCCGCCGCAGAGGCGCGGCGCACGCCCTCGCCACGACGCCAGGCCAGCGCCTCGCCGAAGTCAGACAGACGAATGCCGGCCGCGAAGCCCAGGCTCCACAGCGCCAGCGGCGCCACAACCCCGCCGACGATCAGTCGGGCGGCCGGCAGATCCAGGCTCTCAAGGCCGCGCGCCGCCTGACCGGTCAGCGCATCGCCCCACAGACCGCCCAGGCCCGCGGCCAGCGGCCATGCGGCGGGGGCGGCCAGCGCAGCCAGGGCCGAGGCCAGGAGCACCGTTCCGCCGATCGCCGCCAGCACGCGCAACAGCGTCGGCGACCAGCGGTGCTGGACCGAATCGCCCAGCGCGCCGCCGACGCCGAACGCCGCCGTCATCAGCACGGCCGGCCAGGCGGCAAGTCCCAGCGACTGCATGGCCAAGTCCGCGGCGAAGGCCCCGCCGCCGCCGAGCCAGTTGGTCGCGGCCCGGCCCGAGGCCACGTTCCAGCTCGGATCAGCGGGGTTCCAGGACACCAAGGCGACCAGCAGCAGCACCGCCAGCATGGCCTGCAGGATGGCGCGAAAGCGCACGGCGAACGGCGCCTTCCACACCAGGCGGGCGCTGAACCAGGCCTGACGGCCAAGGGTGAGGGCGGCGGACATGACGGGGACGTCGGGCTTTCGGCTGGCGGAGTTGACGGCCAGCATCGGCCCGGCATGGTTAAACCGGCTTTAAGGCTTCGCGCGAAACCTCAAGGCAAGGCCAGACGCCGGCTGACCCTCAGGAACCGCAGCGTCAGCAGGCCGCCCGAAATCAGGCTGGCGATGATGACGGCCCAGACCAGGCCGTTGACCCCGATCGAATGGGCCAGGACCCAGCCGAGCGGCGTCATCACCAGGGTGTAGGCGATGAAGTGCAGGCCTGTGGGCCACCAGACGTCGCCGGCCGCGCGGTTGGCCTGGGCGGCGACGACCTGGATAGCGTCGGCCACGAAGAACAGGGTCGCCAGGGCCAGGGCCGGAGCGGCCACCGCCACCAGGGCCGGATCGCGGTTGTAGGCCTGGGCCAGCCACTGCGCCGTCGGCCAGACGAACAGGGCGATGACCAGCCCAAGAACGGTCACCACCGCTATGCCCACCAGGCCCGCGCGGCGCGCGCCCGCGGCGTCATTGGCCCCATAGGCACGGCCCACCAGCACCGCCGTCGCCGACGACAGACCCATGGGCACCATGAAGACGATGGCCGAGATGTTCAGCACCACGGTCCAGGCCGAGGTTTCGATGGCGCCCAGTTGGCCGGCGATGAAGGTCATGGCCCCGAAGGCGCCGACCTCGATGAAGTAGGAGCTGCCGGCGCCGTAGCCGACCTTGCGCTGCTCGAGCTCGGCCGCGACGTCGCGCGCGGGCCGCCTGAAGACGCCCAGCGCCCGCGCCTCGGGCAGGCGCAGGATGTACCAGACCAGAAACACCGCCAGCGCCAGGCGCGCCCCGAAGGTGGCCCAGGCCGAGGCGAAGGCGCCGTCCATGCCCAGGCCCAGCAGGTCGGGCACCAGCACAAGGTTCAGCAGCAGGTTGACGCCATTGGCCACCCACATGGCCCACATCCCCGCCTTGGGCCGATCCAGCGCCTCCAGGAAGAACTGCGCGGCCACCGACACCAGATAGGCCGGCATCGACAGGGCGAAGATGATCAGCGGCGCGCGTGCGCCCTCGGCCAGACCGTCGGCCAGTCCCGCCCGCTCCAGAGCCCACGGGCCGATCAGCATCAGGCCGATCATGGAGACCACGCCGATCTGCAGCGAATAGGCCACGCCGCGCCGGAACACGGCCCCGACCTCGTCGCGCCGCCCCTCGCCCAGCAGGCGGGCGGTCATGACCTGCACCCCCATCATCAGGCCGACGGCAGTGGTGACGATGATGGCCGAAGGCGTCCACGCCAGGGCGTGATAGGCCAGCTCCTCGCCCGCATAGTTGCCCACCACGATGGCGTCGGTCAGGCCCATCGTCATGATGCCGATGCGCGCCAGCACCACCGGCCAGGCCAGGGTCAGCAGGTCGCGCAGGGTCGTGCGGGTGGCGGCGGAAATCATGAAGTGACGAGTGACGAGTGGCGAGGGATAGCTTGGCCCAAACGGCGCCGGGTCAGCTCGAATGCGGCGCTCTATAGCGGTTTTCTCGCCACTCGCCACTCGCCACTCTCTACCAGGCCCCCAGCTCCCGCAGTTCGCGCGCCAGGTCGTCGGGCAGGTCCGTGGCGTCGGCGACGGTCAGATCGGGCGGCACGTCCTTGTCGAAATAGCGCCAGCCCTGGAAAGGACGGCGCGCCAGCGGCGCGGTGCGGATCACCGTCGGCTCAAGCTTGATCTCACAGCGGCTGGCCTTGCCCTCGCCCCTTGTCGTGATGTCCATGACGGGCTGGCGGCACAGGATCACGCCCTTGACCACCCAGTACAGACTGCCGCCGTCCTCGACCTCGGCGGCGCGCTTCGGCGTCATGCGGGTGTGCACGATCAGCGGATGGCCCTTGGCGGCGCGGCGCTCCAACCATTCGATGTCGGGAACGCCGACGGCGAGTTTGATGATGTGAAGGGGCATCGCCGGCCTGTAGCATCCGATTGATGGCGACGGCAGGGCGGACGGTCAGACGCGCCCGCCGTCATGATCAGTCAGGCCTGCGCCGCCTCGACCCGCGCTAGAACGGTTCCCTCGGCGGCCTGGTCGCCGACCGAGACGTTGAACTCGGCCACCACCCCGTCGAAGGGCGCGGTGAGGGCGTGCTCCATCTTCATGGCCTCCAGCACCACGACGGGCTGGCCCTTGGTCACGGTGTCGCCCGCCTTGACCGGCGCGGCCACGATCTTGCCGGGCATGGGCGCGCGCAGGCCGCCATCCGAAGCCGCGCCCGCGCCGGCCTGGCTGGACCGGCGGCGCATCAGCTCGACAGCTTCGCCCTGCTCGAAGACGACGATGCGGTCGGCGTCGGGCGCGATCACGCCGGCCACCTCGCCGTCGACCACCACCATATCAGGCTCGCCATAGACGCGCGCGGGTTCGCCGCCGGCGCCCGACACGTCAAAGCTGGACTGGCGACCGTGCCAGCCCCCCTCGCCCGTCAGGATCAGCTCATACGCCTCGCCGGCGTGATGGACGGCGGTGCGCGCCTGGGGCGCGGCGTTCAGGCGGAAGCCGAACAGCCCGGCGCGCCAGGGCGACAGGCCCGTGTCGGCCACGTCGAAGGCCTGGGCGTCGGCCTCCAGGCCGATCAGGCCGGCGGCGGCGGCCAGCGCGGCGGGCGAGGGCTGGGCCGAGGCGGTCAGGCCCGCCTCCTCCGCGCCGATGAAACCCGTGTCCACGTCGCCCGAGACGAAGCGCGGATGGTCCAGGCAGCGTGCCAGGAAGGCGGCGTTGGTGCGCACCGGCCAGACCTCGACCTCGCGGCAGGCGACGGCCAGGCGGGCGGCTACAGCCTCGCGCGTATCGTCATGCACGATCAGCTTGGCGATCATGGGATCATAGAACTGGCTGACCTCGCCGCCCTGTTCGACGCCGGTGTCGACGCGGATGTCGTCAGGCAGGACGAAGTGATCCAGTCGACCGATCGACGGCAGGAAACCGTTGGCCGGGTCCTCGGCGTAGAGGCGGGCCTCCATGGCCCATCCGTTGATCGGAATGTCGGCCTGCTTCAGTGGGATCGGCTCGCCGGCGGCGACACGCAGCTGCCATTCGACTAGGTCGACGCCGGTGATGGCCTCGGTCACCGGATGCTCGACCTGAAGCCGGGTGTTCATCTCCATGAACCAGATTCGGTCGGCCTTCAGGCCGTCCGAGGCGTCGGCGATGAATTCGATGGTGCCGGCGCCGACATAGTTCACGGCCTGGGCGGCGCGGACGGCGGCGGCGGTGACGGCGTCTCGTGTGGCCTGGTTCATGCCGGGCGCAGGCGCTTCCTCGATCACCTTCTGGTGGCGGCGCTGCAGCGAGCAGTCGCGCTCATGCAGGTGGACGACCGTGCCGTGGCTGTCGCCAAAAACCTGCACCTCGATATGGCGCGGGCGGGTGATGTAGCTTTCGATCAGCACGCGCGGGTCGCCGAAAGACGACTGTCCCTCGCGCTGGGCCGAGGCCAGGGCGCCGGCGAAGTCCTCGGCCTTCTCGACCAGACGCATGCCCTTGCCGCCGCCGCCGGCGACGGCCTTGATCAGGACGGGATAGCCGATCCGGGCCGCCTCGGCGCTCAGCGTCTCGAGCGTCTGGTCCTCGCCCTGATAGCCGGGCGTGACGGGGACGCCCGCCTCGATCATCAGCTTTTTCGCCGCGTCCTTCAGGCCCATGGCGCGGATCGAGGACGGGTGCGGGCCGATCCAGACGATGCCGGCGGCCATCACCGCCTCCGCGAAGTCGGCGTTCTCGCTCAGGAAGCCATAGCCCGGGTGGATGGCCTCGGCCCCGGTCGCCTTGGCGGCGGCCAGCACCTTGTCCGCGTCCAGATAGCTTTCGCGCGCGGGCGCCGGCCCGATCAGCACCGCCTCGTCGGCCTCGCGCACATGCAGGGCGCGGGCGTCGGCTTCGGAGTGGACGGCGATGGTGCGCAGGCCCAGGCGGCGGGCGGTGCGGAACACGCGACAGGCGATTTCGCCGCGATTGGCGACCAGGACGGACTTGAACATCCGTCCTCTCTAGCTGCGCCGCGCGCGTCTGTCAGGTCAGGCGGTCGGCCTTTCGCAGGTCGGGAAACAGCTTCACCCACACGCCCACCGAAGCCAGGGCGCCGACACCGCCGAACACCGCCGCTCCGATCGGCCCCAGGAAGCGCACCGCCACGCCGGAATAGGCCTCGCCTAGTTCGTTGGACGCGCCGATGAACAGCATGGAGACCGACGACACTCGGCCGCGCATATGGTCGGGCGTGGCCAGCTGGATCAGGGTCTGGCGGATATTGACGCTGATCATGTCGGCCGCCCCGCCGACAAACAGCACCAGACCGGACAGCCACACGCTCTTGGACAGGCCGAAGGTCAGGGTGCACAGGCCGAAGACGGCGACGGCCATGAACATCCAGCGCCCACCGTGCTTCACGATGGGAAAGCGGCTGAGATAGACCGCCATCAGCAGGGCGCCGACGCCGAACGACGCCCTCAGCAGGCCGAAGCCGACCGCGCCGACGTGCAGGATGTCGCGCGCGAAGATCGGCGTCAGCAGGGCGACGCCCGCCAGCAGCACGACGATCAGGTCGAGCGAGATGGCGCCCAGCACGATCTTAGTCTTCCAGACATAGCCCAGCCCCTCGCGCACCTGGGCGACGGCCGAGATGCGCTCTCCGGTCAGCTTGGGCCGGCCGCTGGTGCGGATCAGCAGCAGGCAGGCGATGCCGATGAAGAACATGGCCAGAGACGTGGCGTAGGCGAAGGGCACCGACAGGCCCACGATCACACCGCCCAGCGCCGGGCCCGCGATGGCGCCCGTCTGGAATGCGATGGATTGGGCCGCGATGGCCGGAGGCAGCGCGCGTCGCCCCACCACCATCGGCAGAAAGGCCTGGCTGGCGGGGGCCAGGAAGGCGCGCGCCGCGCCGAAAACGGCGGCGACGATCAGCAGCCCCCACAGAGGCGGATCGCCATGCAGCGCCATCATCAGAAAGGCCAGGGCGCACATCGATTCCACGAAGACCGAGATGGTCACGGTGTGCTTGCGGTCGCGCCGGTCCGCCATGGCGCCGGCCGGAAGCGTGAAGGCCAAGAGCGGCAGGAACTGACACAGGCCGACCAGGCCCAGATACAGGCTGGCCTGCTCGATCGGATGATCGCGCCGTGCGATCTCATAGACCTGCCACAGCAGGGCCGACGACTGAATCTGGATGCCCAGCACCGCGACCAGGCGGCCAAGCCACAAGAGCTTGAAGTCCCGGATGCCCCAGGGACTGGCCGGCCCTTCGGGCGGCGGCGGCGACTGAACCGGCTCGGTCGTCTCGATCGTCTCGTTCACGTGCGGCGCGCCTGTTCGGGATAGGGGGCGCCGTCCCGGTGGAAATAGCAATCGGCGCCCTCGGGCAGGACCATGTCGATGTCGGGATAGTCGCAGGCGTCGGTGACCGGCGACCGCGTGCCGACCTCCAGCAGAACCGCATCCTGGGCGGACCGGTTCTCGATCTTATGGCCGTTGGGAACGCCGGCCTTGAAGCCCGCGCAGTCGCCGGCGCGCAGCACCGTCTCGCCGTCGTCCTCGACCAGCACCACCTCGCCTTCGAGCACCCAAACGAACTCGTCCTCCGAGGCGTGCCAGTGACGCTGGCTAGACCAGGCGCCGGGCGGCAGGATCAGTCGGTTGACGCCGAACTGAGTCAGGCCCGCCGCGTCGCCCAGCCGCCAGCGGCGGCGCGCCTTGCAGGGCCCGGCGTGTTCCTCGGGATAAGCGGTTCCGTGGCCCGTGGGGGCGGTGTCGAGGTCGATACGGGGCATGGCGCTTCTCGCGGTCGCGAGATGCTCCTAAAGCATGGTCTCATGAGCCGCGCATCAAATCCTGTGATCGATCCTGTCGAACTGACCCGCGACCTGATCCGCCGTCCCTCGGTCACCCCCGCCGACGCCGGGGCCATGGACGTGCTGGAAAAGGCCCTGACCGCCTTGGGCTTCACCTGCCGGCGTATGCCGTTCGAGAACATCGAGAACCTTTACGCCCGACGAGGGGCGGCCTCGCCCAACCTCTGCTTCGCTGGCCACACCGACGTGGTGCCGACCGGCCCGGCCGAGGCCTGGAGCGCGGCGCCGTTCGAGGCCGAGGTGCGCGAGGGCGTGATCTACGGACGGGGCGCGGTGGACATGAAGGGCGGCATCGCCGCCTGGGTCGGGGCCGTATCGCGGATCCTGGGCGAGGGCGAACCCGAGGGCTCGCTTTCCTTCCTGATCACCGGCGACGAGGAAGGCCCTGCCCTGCACGGCACCAAGCGCGTCGTAGAGGCCCTGATGGCCGAAGGCGAAGTCATCGACGCCTGCATCGTCGGCGAACCGTCGTCAGCTCAGCGGCTGGGCGACATGATCAAGGTCGGCCGGCGCGGCTCGCTGAACACCTGGATCACCGTGCATGGCAAGCAGGGCCACGTCGCCTACCCCGACCGCGCGGCCAACCCCGCGCCCGTGCTGGCGCGGCTGTTGGCACGGCTGGACGCGCACACCCTGGACGAAGGCTACCCGGAGTTTCCGCCGTCGAACCTCGAGATCACGACCATCGACATCGGCAATCCGGCGACCAACATCATCCCGGCCGAGGCGCGCGCGCGGCTGAACATCCGCTTCAATCCCACCCACACCGGCGACGGGCTGATCGACTGGCTGAACCGCGAGGCGGGCGAGGCGCAGGCGGCGTCGGGCCTGCGCATCGAACTGGAGCACCTGTGCTCGGGCGAGGCCTTCCTGACCCAGGCCGGGGATTTCGTGGGCGCTGTGCAGACCGCCGTGGAGCAGTGTCTGGGCGTGAGGCCCGCGGCCTCGACCACTGGCGGAACGTCCGACGCGCGGTTCATCCGCGCCCTGTGCCCGGTGCTGGAGCTGGGTCTGGTCGGGCAGACCATGCACCAGATCGACGAGCGTGTGCCCGAGGCCGAGGTGCGGGCCCTGTCCGAAACCTATGAGGCGGTGATCCGCGCCGTGACGACCCGCCTGTCGGCCAATTGAAAAAGGCGGTCCGGAGACCGCCCTTTCCGTTGTCTGCGCTTCGCTTCAGCTGCCCGTGCCGAAGCCCTTGGGGCCGCCAGCCCCTGCGGATCCGGCGCCGCCGGTCGCGGGCGCGGCCGGCTCGACGCCCGCCTGGGCGACGCGAGGCTTGGGCTTGGTAAGGGCGGCCGTGTCGTCTTCATCACGATCGGTTTCGGGCGGGGTCTGGTCCAGCTTCTGATCGGTCATGCGGGTCTCCTTGGGTTCGCAAAGCCAACCGCCCTATCCCGTCGCAGGTTCCGTCAGCCGAGAAACAGGTCGAGCAGCAGCATCGCGCCCAGAAAGACCGCGCCAAAGGCCACAAGGAAAAAGACCGCCGCGCGCAGCCACTCGGCCATCTCCGAGGGCGGCGGCTTCTCGGGACCGCCGCGGGGCGGCATTTTGACAGGCAAGGCCGTGGTCATGCGGTGTTCCACCCAGGAGCGGCAGCTTACGCCTATCAGTGTTACTCGACAATGAATCGCGCCGCCGGGACGTGACGAACCGTCGCAGCGGGCCTAAGGGTTGGGGGTGAACCTGCGCTCGCCCGCCTTCGCCATCCTGTTCGTCGTCAGCCTGATTGCGGCCGCGGGAAACATGGCGCTGCAGTCTGTGCTGCCGTTGATCGGGCGCGAGTTCGGCCTGGCCGACACCCTGGTGGCCGCCGCCTTCGCCGTCTCGGCGCTGTTGTGGACCCTGACCTCGCCGCATTGGGCGCGCCTGTCCGACAGCTTGGGCCGAAAACGGGTGATGATGATCGGCCTGTCCGGCTTCGTCCTGTCGATGGCCGGCTTTGGACTGGCCACCACGGCGGGTCTTCAGGGCTGGCTGGGCGCCGTGGCCGCCTTTGTCCTGATGGCCGTGGCGCGGTCGCTGTACGGCCTATTCGGCTCGGCTGCGCCTATCGCGTCCCAGGCCTATGTCGCCGATCGCACGACGCCGGCCCAGCGCACCCAGGCCATGTCGCTGCTGGCCTCGGCCCAAGGGTTGGGCACGGTGGTTGGGCCGACCCTGGCGCCGTTCCTGGTGCTGCCGGTCATCGGCCTCGCCGGCCCGCTCTATGTCTTCGCCGCCATCGGCCTGATCGTGCTGATCGTGGTGTGGCGTCGGCTGCCGTCGGGCGACGTGGTGCGGACTCCGTCCACCAGCGGCCGGCGCGACCGGACGGGCAAGGGGCTTTGGCGAGATCCGCGCGTGCGCGATTTCCTGCTGTTCGGGCTTCTGGTCACCGGCGCGCAGGCGATCAACATCTCCGTGTTGGGCTTCCACGTCATCGACGAGATGGCCTCGGCCGGAACCGGAAGAGATGAGGTCGCCCCCTTCATCGCCCTGGCCATGTTCGCCGGCGCCACCGCCACGCTGCTGGCGCAGTGGGGCCTGATCCCGCTGCTCAAGCTGGAGCCGCGCAACCTGATGCGCTGGGGCGCGGCGCTGGCCCTGGCCGGCAATCTGATGAGCGTGATCGCGCCCGGCTACTATGGGGTCGTCATCGCCTATGCGGTGGTGTCCATGGGCGCGGGCTTCGCGCGGCCCGGCTTCACCGCCGGATCGTCGCTGGCGGTTGGTCCGTCCGAACAGGGCGCGGTCGCGGGCTTGATGATGTCGCTGGCGGGGCTGAGCTTTCTGGCGCCGCCGGTGATCGGCGTGGCGCTGTATCAGCTGGCCGAGCCGGCCCCGTTCATCGCCAACGGCCTGTTCCTGGCGCTGGCTCTGGCCGTCTGCCTGCTCAGCCCGGCCCTGAAGCGCGGCCTGCCGGTCGAGGCCGACGCTTCGGATCAACCCCCTGCGTCCCAGCCGGGCCCGGAGGGCGGTCGCTGAGGTCTTCCTTCCGCCCTTTGCGCGTGGCAGACGAAAAATCATGACCACGACCACCAAGATCGAGAAACGCATAGGCGTCCAGGCCAGCCCGGAGCGCATCTGGGAGGTGCTGAGCGACCTCTCCGGCTGGGATCGCTGGAACCCCTACGAAACCGGTCTGGAGGGCGCCATCGCCTTCGGCGGCCGCGTGAGCCTGGACGAGGCCTTTCCCGAACTGCCGCCCCGCCGCGTGGAGGCCCAGGTCGGCGAATGGGAGCCGGGCGGGCAGTTGGTCTGGCTTGAGAAGCGCGGCTGGCTGTTCCGGTCGATCCGCTACTATGAAATCGACCGCTTGGACGCGCAGAGCTGCATCGTGGCCAACGGCGTCATCTTTCAGGGCCTGCGCGGCGAGATGTTCCACGACAAGCATCGCCCGCGTATCCGCACCGCGCTGGAGACGATCTGCGAACGGCTGAAGCAGGCGTCCGAAAGCTGACCGGCGTCGGCCGCCCTTGGCCCCTTGAGGCTGACCGCGTCAGCCGCCCTTGGCCCCTTGCGGCTGACGGCGTCAGCCGCCCTTGGCCATCGTGTCCTGGATGTTGATGATCGCCGGCGTCAGGATGACGATGAACAGCACCGGCAGGAAGAACAGGATCATCGGCACGGTCAGCTTGGCCGGCAGGGCGGCCGCCTTCTTCTCGGCCGCCGACAGGCGCAGTTCGCGGTTTTCCTTGGCCATGGTCCGCAGCGCCGCGCCCAGAGGCGTGCCGTAGGTCTCGGCCTGGGTCATGGCTGTGGCGACGGATTTGACGCCCGGATGGTCGGTGCGCTTGGCCAGGCCGTCATAGGCCATGCGGCGATCCGGCAGATAGCTGAGCTCGGCCGACAGCAGGGTCAGCTCTTCGGCGAGGTCGATCGAGGCGCCGCCGATCTCCTGGCTGACCTTCTGGATCGCCTGCTCGATAGACATGCCCGCCTCGACGCAGATCAACAGCAGGTCCAGCGCGTCGGGAAACGCCTGCATGATCGAGGTCTTGCGCTTGGCGATCCGGTTCGAGAGGAAGATGTTGGGCGCGTAGAAGCCGATCACCGCCGCGAACATCACCGCCGTGACGCGGCTCATGACCGGCAGACCGAAATCGTTGAACACGAACAGGTAGAAGGTCGCGAACGCCAGAAAGACGAAGGGCAGGCTGAAGCGGAAGAAGTAGAAGGTCGTCAGCGGCTTGGGCCCGCGATAGCCCGCCTGGGCCATCTTCTCGACGACCTTGGGGTCTTCCAGAAGCTTGGTCAGGTTCAGCTGTTCGACGATCTTTTTCTTGAAGCCGTCGTCGGTGTGGCGAAGGCCCGCGCTCTGCGTCCCGATCGACGCCCGCGATCGCCGCTTCAGTTCGTCGCGCCGCTCGGAGACCGCCTGCATGCGCTTTTCGAGCTTCAGCCCGCCGCCCATGGATCCGGCCAGGGTCAGGACGGTGGCAAACACCAGCACGCCCACGCCCAGGCTGAGCAGGTTCTGAACATCGGTCAGGAAGGCGATCATACCGGACATCACACGACCATCAGAACTTGAAGGAAATCATCTTCTTCATGACGAAGATGCCGAAGCTCATCATCATGACGGCGACCAGGAGCATGAACTGGCCGCGCCGGTCGGTGAACAGCAGCATCATGTAGGCTGGCGTCGTCAGGGTGACGAGGATCATCACCGCCGGCGGCAGCGAGCCGATGATGCCGGCCGAGGCCGTGGCCTCCGACGACAGCGCCTTGATCTTCTCGCCCATCATTCGGCGCGCGCGCAGAACGGTCGACAGATTGCCCAGCGCCTCGGCTAGGTTGCCGCCCGTCTTCTGCTGGATCGAGATGACGATGGCGAAGAACTTCAGCTCCGGCGTCGGCATCCGCTCGTACATCTTGTCCAGCGCCTGCCCCAGGGTCAGTCCGACGCCCAGCCCTTCGACAAGCGTCTTGAACTCCGGGCCGAGCGGCGCGGGGCTTTCGCGGGCGATGATCTTGAAGCAGTCGTGGACGGGAAGGCCGGACTTGATGCCGCGCACGATGACGTCGACGGCGTTGGGGAATTCCAGCGAGAACTTCTTCATCCGCCGTTTGCCCAGGAAGCCCACGACCCAGCGCGGCAGACCAAAGCCGACCACGAAGCCCACACCCAGCGCGATCAGGATGTTTGCCCCCAGCACCAGCGGGATCAGAAAGGCGAAGACGCCCAGGCCCACGCTGATGATGATGAAGGTCTTCAGCGACCACTTCAGCCCGGCGTGCTTCAGCTTGGCCGCCATGGTCATGCGCGCCTTGCGCTCGCGGCGCTCGACGTCTTGCAGCTGCGTCATGATCGCCTTGCGCCGAGCCTCGGGCGTGTTGGCCGCCGCGGCCTGGGCCGCGCCCTTCTTGACGCTCGACGTCGTCGTCTTGATCACGCCGAGGCCCTGAGCGCGCTTCAGCGCCTGAGTTCCGCCCTCGTCGTTGCCGACGAAGACCCAGCCCAGACTGGCGACGACGATGAAGCCCAGAACGCCGGCGAGGATTTCCAGCATCACCTACTCCGCTGCGTCCAGGGCTTCGGCCAGCTCGCGCTCCAGCCCGTAATAGCGGGCGCGGTCCCAGAAGCGCGGTCGCGCTATGCCGGTCGAGCGGTGACGGCCGATGATCTTGCCGTTCGCGTCCTCGCCGGTGATTTCGTACACGAACAGGTCCTGGGTCACGATCACATCGCCTTCCAGCCCGACCACCTCGGTGATGTGGGTGATGCGGCGCGAGCCGTCGCGCAGACGCGCGGCCTGGACGATGACGTCGACCGAGCCGACGATCATCTCGCGGATGGTCTTGGACGGCAGGCCGTAGCCGCCCATCGTGATCATCGACTCCATCCGGCTGATGGCTTCGCGCGGGCTGTTGGCGTGCAGCGTGCCCATCGATCCGTCGTGGCCGGTGTTCATGGCCTGCAGCAGGTCGAAGGCCTCGGGCCCGCGCACCTCGCCGACGATGATCCGTTCGGGACGCATCCGCAGACAGTTCTTGACCAGATCGCGCATGGTGATCTGGCCCTGGCCCTCCAGGTTCGGCGGCCGGGTCTCGAGGCGCACCACGTGCGGCTGCTGCAGCTGCAGTTCGGCGGCGTCCTCGCAGGTGATGACGCGCTCGGTCGGGTCGATGAAGGCCGTCAGGGTGTTGAGCAGCGTCGTCTTGCCCGAGCCTGTGCCGCCCGAGATGACCAGATTGCATCGTGACGCGCCGATAACGCCGAGCACGCGAGCGCCCTCGGGACTGATGGAGGCGTACTCCACCAGATTCTTCATCGTCAGCTTGTCCTTCTTGAACTTCCGGATCGTCAGCGTCGGGCCGTCGATCGCCAGCGGCGGGGCGATGACGTTGACGCGCGAACCATCCGCCAGACGGGCGTCGCAGATGGGAGAGCTTTCGTCCACGCGGCGGCCGACCTGCGAAACGATCCGCTGGCAGATGTTCATCAGCTGGCCGTTGTCGCGAAAGCGGATGTTGGTCAGTTGGACCTTGCCGTTGACCTCGATGAAGACCCGGCCGGCGCCGTTGACCATGATGTCGGCGATGTCGTCGCGTGCCAGCAGCGGCTCGAGCGGGCCATAGCCCAGCACATCGTTGACGATGTCCTGAACCAAGTGCTCCTGCTCGGCCACCGACATGGAGACATTCTTGATCGCCACCAGTTCGGCGACGATGTCGCGGATTTCTTCTGAGGCCGTCTTCTGATCCAGCTGCGCCAGCTGGGCCAGGTCGATGGTGTTCATCAGCGCGTTGAAGATCGTCGTCTTCGTGGCGTGATAATAGTCCGACTGCTCGCGGACGATTTCAGCGACCTGCTGAGCCTTCTTCAGCTGCTCGAGGCCCGCCGTGGCCTTGGGGCCGGGGCCCGAAGGCTGGGCCGGGGCCGGCTGAGGCTTGGGCCGCGACGCCAGGGCGTCAAGCCGGTCAGGCTTGGGGTCGGCTGCGGGCTGGGGTTTCGCCGCGCCGTCGCTGGGACCGAACGGCTGGGCGGCGGCGGCCTTGTCGAAGGCTTCGGCCGGATCGGGCGCGGGCGCGCTCGCGGGCCGGGGCGCTGTGGCCACCCCGCCTTCGATCGATCCTGTGCGCTTTCCGAACACGCGTCAGCTCTTCTTCTTGAACAGGCCGGCGAACATCGACTGCCCCTTGGCCTTGGCGGGCTTGGCCGAGGCCTTGGCGCCTTTCGGTGCGGCGACGGCCGGCAGCTCGCGGCGGCTAACGATCTGGGCCAGGGTCTGGAAGGCGTCCGCCGCCTTGGACTTGGCGCCCGCGTCGAGGATCATCTGGCCGTTGTTGGCCGCCGTGCCGAACAGCTTGGCGTCGAAGGGGATGACCAGGGACGGGTGAACGCCCAGGGCCGCGCCGAACTCCTTGGCCGGGATCTCGGGCCGGCCGGGCACGCCGACCTGGTTCAGCACCAGGCGCGGCGGCGCGTCGTTGGGTCTGGCCTGCTTGATCAGGTCGATCATGTTCTTGGCGTTGCGCAGCGAGGCCAGGTCGGGCGCCGCCACGATCACCACCTCGTCGGCCGAGACCAGGGTCTTGCGCATCCAGCCTGACCACAGGTGCGGCAGATCCAGCACCACGAAGGGCGCGGTGGAGCGAATGCGGCTGGTGACCTCGTCGAAGGCTTCCGGAGAGATGTCCCAGTCGGCGTCCAGTGTGGCGGGCGCCGCGAACAGGCTGAGCTTGTCGGTGCACCGCGCCATCATGCGATCCAGCAGGGTCGCATCCAGCCGATCCGGCTGGTTCAGCGCATCGGCCACTCCGGCCAGCGGGTCCTGATTGAAGTCCAGGCCGGCGGTGCCGAACGGCAGGTCGTAGTCGACGATGACCGTATTGGCCCCGATCCGCTCCGAGATGGCGTAGGCGGTGTTGTGGGCGATGGCCGAAGCGCCGGCTCCGCCGCGCGCGCCGACGAAGGCTATGGTGCGGCCGACGAAGGGCTGGGCCGGGTCGTTGAACAGGCCGCCGATGGCCGAAATCAGCTGGAGCGGCTGGACCGGGGCGACAAGGTATTCACTGACGCCGCGGCGCATCAGCTCGCGGAACAGCAGGATGTCGTTGGTTGCGCCGATGATGATGACCTTGGTGCCCGCGTCGCAGACCTCGGCCAGTTGGTCGACCTGGGCCAGAAGCGTCTGGGGATCGTTCAGGCACTCCACGATGATCAGCGGCGGGGTGGGCTCATGCTGATAGGCGTCGATGGCGGCCGGGACGCCGCCGACCCGGATCTGGGTCGTGGCGCGCGACAGGCGGCGGTCCTGACCCGCACGCTCGGCCGAGGCCAAGGTGTCCTGGCGTTCAGCGAAGACGTGGATGGCGATGCGGGGCACCGACACCTCCACCGTGTGATCCGATAGGCTGGAAACCGCCAGGCCGGTCGTCTCGGCGTGCAGCGCCTGCGCGGCGCCGGCCACCAGTTCGCCCACGGGGTTGAAGCTCGGTTCGTCTACGGTCGGGGCCGCAGACACGGCCGCAGGCGTGAACTGCAGCGGCTCGCGCGCGGACGCCGGCGCTTCGATGGGGGCATCGGTCAGCGGATCGGGGTCGAACGAGATGTCGAGGTCGAACTCGTCGTCGAAGCCGTCGGTCGGGCGCGAGGCGAAGGCGTTGCTCATGGGCTTACTCCACCACGTTGGCGACGCGGCCGCGCACCAGCTCTTCCTGCGGCGTGGAGGTGTTGTCGCCCTTGCGATAGGCGTCGAACACCACGGCGGCGCGCCCCGAATCCGATGGGGTCATGCCGCGCGGCTGGATGATGTCGCGGGGATTGTCGATCTGGGCGGCCATGTTGGCGGTGATGGCGCAGCCCAGGTTCAAGCTGGAACGATTGGCGAAGGTGCTCCGCATGTTGCCGTGCTGGGCGGAGCAGTCGGGTATGACCACCCGCGCAGTCTCGAAGCCAGCCAGAACCGGGGCGCGGGGATCGGGCGCGGGATAGCTGGCCACGACGATGCGGTGCGCCGGCACGCCCAGCGCCTCCAGCGCGGAGCGCACACGCCAGGCCATGGCGGCTGAAGCCGGGTCCTCGCCGGCCGGGGCCTCGACGACCAGGACCTCGCCGCGCGCCTCGGCGAAGCGACGCACCAGATCGTGCAAGGCTCCGTTCTGGGCGGCGGACACGCCCTGTTCGTGGACCGCCAGGGCGATCCGGTCCAGGCCAGGCTCGACCTGCAGGCTGAAGCGGCTGATCGGCGTCAGGGGCGCGGGGCCCTGATCAACGCCGGTGGCGCAGCCGGCCAGGAGACCGGTCAGCAAGAGGACCGCCGCGGCGGTCGCGGGCGAACGACGGGTCATTCGATCACATATCCCACGGGTCCCTGCCAGCCTTGCGCCGGAGCAGCGGCGGGGCGGGACCGGCCATAGGCCTGGTTGAGTTGTCCGAAGAAGATGGTCTGAGCGTCGTTGGCGATCTGAAGATTGTCCGCCGGCGTCTGCATGCGGCCCGGCGACGTCGGCGAGACCGTGTAGGCCTCGACGATGATCACCAGTTCGGTCTCGCCCGACAGATAGTCGCGCGATCGGAACAGCGAACCCAGCACAGGCAGGGCGCCCAGGCCCGGCAGCTGGTCGACGTTCTGGCGGGTGTCCTCGCGCAGCAGGCCCGCGATCATCAGCGAACCGCCGCTGGGCAGCTCCACCGTGGTCGAGGCGCGACGCACGTTAAGAGCGGGAATGACAAGCGCGTTGTCGGCCGTGCCGCCCAGGGTGAAGGCGCCGGAGTTGGTCAGCTCGGACACCTCGGTCGAGAGCTGAAGCGAGATACGGCCTTCCGACAGGACGATCGGCCGGAACGCCAGGCGCACGCCGAAGGGCTTGAACTGAACGCTGATGTTGCCGTCGCTGTCGCGGCCGACCGGGACCGGAAACTCGCCGCCGGCCAGGAACTCGGCGTTCTCGCCGCTGACCGCGGTCTGATTGGGCTCGGCCAGGGTGCGCACCAGGCCGGTGCGCTCGAACGCGCGCAGCACGCCGGTGACGCCCTCGCCGGTCCCGTCGGAATACACCAGGCCGCCGCCGCCCAACTGGCTGCCCGACACGGCGAAGGTGGCGAGGTTCGACAGGCTCAGGCCGTCTCCGGCGTCGGCCAGGATGGCGTCCAGGTCCACGCCAAGCTGTTTGATGACGCTGCGTTGCACCTCGATGATGCGCGCCTTGACCATGACCTGATCGGATCCGGAGATCGTCATCATGTTCAGCACCTTCTCAGGCGCCGAAACGAAGGCGCGCGCCAGCTGGGCGGCGCGGTCGGCTTCGCCTGGGCTGCTGACCCGCCCGGTCAGGATGATGCTGTCGTTCACGGCCTCGGCGCGGACTTCCGAGCCCGGCATGACACGCGCCAGCGTGTCCTGAAGCGCACCAACGCCGGCATCCACGCGGATGCGCAGCGACAGGATGGTGCGGCCCGCCGCGTCCAGGAACACAGCGTCGCTCTCGCCCGGCTGCAGGCCGATGATGGTCACCCGGCGCGCCGAGTGCTGCAGCGCTTCGGCCACTTGCGGATTTGAGATGATGGTGTCGCGGGCGTCGGTCGGCAGGTCCACAGCCATGGAGCTGCCGCGCGGCAGATTGACCATCTGCGGCGCGGCGCCGGTGGCGACGGAGCGGCTCTGCGCAACTGCGGTCGTAGGGAGGGGGGCCAGGCCGGCGCTGGCGATCAACGCGGCGCAGGCGGTTGCGAGAAGGCGATTCATTGGACCACCACCACGTCGGGCGCGCCGCCGCGATAGACGCGGACGGCGGAGGTTTCGGTTTTCGGCGCATTCACCTGACCCGACGGGCCGGAGGTGTCGGCGTAGGAGCGCAGCACCAGAGACAGCTCGCCTTCAGACTTGGCCAGGGCCAGGGCTTCGGCGTCGCGGGGGCCGACTTCCAGTGTGGCGGTCGCGCCAACCACGGCCTGCTGGTCGTCGCTGGCGCGCGTGGTCTGGTCGATGGCCAGGACCTTGATGTTCTGCATGACGGTGGCCGAGGCGAAGCGGCTGCGGCCGGACTGGTCGCCCGCGACGTCGGACAGGCGCATCTCGCGCGTCAGCAGCACGTCGACCCGGTCGCCCGGCAGGATGAAGCCGCCGGCGGCCGTTTCGACCGACACCCGCACGGCGATGGCGCGCATGCCCGGCTCCAGATAGGCGGCCATGTAGCCGCTGTCGCCGGCGCGCACGATCTTGCGCGCCACGATGGGCTCTCCAGCCAGAATGCTCTCGCGCACCACCGCGCCGATGTAGTCGCCCTTGGCGCCGGGCGAGTTGATCTCGGTCGCGGCGCGCGCCACGCGGGCGACCGCGCCTTCGGGCTTTGCGGGTTCGGCGGCCGCATTCTCGTCCAGCGGCGCGGCGCCGTCGGTTATGTAGGCGGGGTTGATGTCGGCGACGACCCAGTCCTTCCAGGTCATGTCGGCTTCCGTCAGGCGTGCGCCGGGCGCCAGGTCGCGCGCAGCCACCAGCACATTGGCGCGCGGCCGCGTATCCACGGCCGCGGTGGCCACGGCGGTGGGCTCTCCGGATGAGGACCCCATGGCCCTGACCACCAGCGCCAGGCCGATGGCCGAAACGGCGGCGATGCAGATGACGACGATGCGGGCGGGTTTCATCCAGAACCTCCGGCGATCGGGAGCGCTCCTCGGAATCCTGTTCCGCGCCCCCTGCCGTTAACGACAATGGAGGCATGGGGTTAACGGCCCCCTAAATCACGAAACGCCGGTTTGGCGAACGTCGATACGAGCGTTGGGTCCCGCCTTCAAGCGCCGACGAAGCTCTGCACCAGCGGCGAGGTCGGGAAGGCCAGAAGCGCCCCGATGGCGATGGCGACGCCGTAGGGGATGTCGCCCTTGGGCTGCATCAGATGCGCCACCCAGCCGGGCGCGTGGCCTATGTAGCGCGGCGCATAGGCCCGCGCGAAGATCAGCGCCAGGCAGAACAGGCCGCCTGCCAGCGCGGTCCACAAGACGAACATTCCCGAGCCCGTGACGCCCAGCCAAAGGCAGGAGGCCGCCATCAGCTTGGCGTCGCCGCCGCCGATCCAGTTCAGGGCGAACATGCCGGCGCCGATGAACAGAGCCGCCATCGCCACGCCGACGTGGACCGCGACAGACAGCGGCGCCAGGCCCGCGATGAAGGCCGCCGGAAAAAAGGCGACGATCAGCATCAGCGAGATCCAGTTGGGAATCTTCATCGTCGTCAGGTCGTGCAGTCCGGCGACGATGACCAGGGCGGGCAGGATCGACAGGAGGATCAGTGTCACGGTGTCCATGACCGCAGACTGCCTCAACGAGTTTAACAATGACTGATCGCGCGCCCGCCGTTGAGCCGAGGGGGCGCACGCAAGACAAAGGGGCCGGAGCGTGATCGCTCCGGCCCCTCCGGTCCTTGCAGACGGCGCCTGGCTTATTCGCCGGCGGTGCCGCCCATGCCGGTCACGACGGCGTTGAACTTGGTCTTGATGGTCGAACCCAGGGCCGTGACGGCCGAGATGATGACGACGGCGATGAGCGCGGCGATCAGGCCGTACTCGATGGCGGTGGCGCCGGATTCATCCTTGACGAAGCGCGAAACGAAGTTGGTCATTTTGATCCCTCTGAGGTCAGATAAAGCGAGCTAACTGCGGGGAGGCGGTCGCCCGCTTTACCCCCAAACGCAGGATCACTTTGGGACGGGCAGGTTAAAACGACGTCGTCAGGCGTGGTTATTGTCGCGTTTACTCTGAATGGCCGTCTGAGGGGCGCGCAAGACAAAGGGGCCGGAGCGTGATCGCTCCGGCCCCTCCGGTCCTTGCAGACGGCGCCTGGCTTATTCGCCGGCGGTGCCGCCCATGCCGGTCACGACGGCGTTGAACTTGGTCTTGATGGTCGAACCCAGGGCCGTGACGGCCGAGATGATCACCACGGCGATGAGCGCGGCGATCAGGCCGTACTCGATGGCGGTGGCGCCGGATTCATCCTTGGCGAAACGCGAAACGAAGTTGGTCATGTCAGATCCTTTTCCATCACCAGCGTCGCCGGTGTGCCCCGCCGATCCGCTGTACTTGGTCACATTGAACCAATCGCCTTAAATTCAAGTAAAGCAGGTGTAACCGAGATATTGACGCAGACTAACAAACCCTTTCCGTCCATTTCAGACTTTCTTGATCATTGCGTGGCACCGTTCGCGCGTTCGTCCACGCGCGTTCGATGAAATTCGGGATACTCCAATGATGAAGGCCTGCTCAGCCCTGGTCGCCGCCTTGACCTTGACGCTGGCCGCCGCGGCCCCGGCCTCCGGCCAGTCGCGCGGCGTCAATGTAGAGATCGACCGTTCGACCCGCGTCTCTCTGCGCGCCCCGGCCGCGTCCGTCATCGTCGGCAACCCGGCCATCGCCGATGTGACGGTGGTGGACGCCAACACCCTGTTCATCACCGGCAAGGGCTATGGCGTGACCGAGATCGTGGCTGTGGACCCCATCGGGCGCACCGTCTTCCAGAGCCAGGTCGTCGTCACCGCCGGGTCCAGCAACGCCGTGCGCGTGTGGCGCGGCGGCCGCGCGACCGAAATGGCCTGCGCCGGCGCGTCTTGCGCGCCTTCGATCCGTTCCGGCGGCGCCGCTGCGGCCGACGTCACCCCCTGAGCCGGATCCGATGATGCGCCGTTCCGCCGAAGTCTCGGCCCGATCACGCCGCCGCAAGAGCCGCGAGGGCGCCGCTGCGGTCGAGTTCGGCATCGTCGCCCTGCCCTTCCTTTTCATGATGTTCGCCATCTTCGAGATCGGCATGGTCTTCGTGACCAGCTCCCTGCTCGAGAACGCCACCATGGAAACCGCGCGCCTGGTGCGCACCGGACAGGCGTCGACGCGCAATTTCGACAAGGCCGCCTTCAAGACCGAGATGTGCGGCCGCATGAGCATCTTCGCCGGCGACTGCGAAGGCCGTGCCGAGATCGACGTGCGGGAGGTGCCGGCCTTCGGCAATCCCGTCCTGCCCGACCCGATGGATGGCGGAACGTTCGACACGGGCCAGACGACCTACGCCAACGGCCAGCCGGGCAGCCTGATGGTGGTGCGCGCCTGGTATCAGCAGCCGCTGGTGACTCCCTTCCTGTCGCAGGGCCTGTCGCGGCTTGATAACGGCAAGGCCATGCTGACGGCCACCACCGCCTTCCGCAACGAGCCCTGGGGCTGGGGCGCCGGCGGATCGGGGACCAACCCATGATGCGTCTGCTGCAGCGCCTGCGCCGCGACCAGCGCGGCCTGTCGGCGGTCGAGTTCGCCCTGCTCGCGCCGGTGATGGTCTTCTTCTACTTCGGCCTGGTCGAATTCTGCCAGGGCTACATGGCTCAGAAGCGCATGGGCCATGTGGCCTCTCAGGTGGCCGACCTGGTGGCCCAGTCCGACGAGGTGCGAAGCAGCCAGATCGACGACATCTTCAACATCGGCGTTCTGATCATGCGGCCCTTCACCGCCGCGGGCCTCAGCCAGCGCGTCAGCAGCGTGACCCGGGATTCGTCCGGCGTGGCCAAGGTCGACTGGAGCCGGGGCTCGGGCATGACCGCCCTGACCAGAAACGCCGTGGTCACAGGCATTCCCGACGGCCTGATCGCCAACGGCGAAAGCCTGATCATGGCCGAGGCGGCCTATGATTATCGCTCGCCGGCCAACTACCTGATGCCGGGGATCACCACCTTCCAGCAGAAATACTATCTGCGGCCCCGCACCGTGAACCAGGTCGGCTATATCGAGTGATCGCCGAACGACGCGGACCGCTCGGCCGTCAGCGCTTCGCGAACGGCGCGGATCTTGGCGTCGGTTTCGGCGGTCTCAGCGGCCGGGTCGCTGTCGGCGGTGATGCCGGCGCCGGCCAGTGTGCGATAGGTCCAGCGTTCTGCGTCCCGCACGAAGCCGGCGGTGCGGATCAGCACCGACGCCGTCAGGGCGCCCCCATCGTCGATATGGAACAGGCTGCCGCACCAGGGGCCGCGCGGGGGCTCCAGCTCGGCGATCACCTTCATGGCCTGATGCTTGGGCGCGCCGGTGATCGAGCCGGGCGGGAAGGCCGCCTCCAGAAGATCGGCGCGGTCGACGCCCGGCCGGGCGGTCGCCGACACGGTCGAGACCAGATGGTGCACGGTCGGCAGGGGCTCGACCTCGAACAGACGATCGACCCTGACCGAGCCCGGCTCCGCCACCCGCGCCAGGTCGTTGCGCATCAGATCGACGATCATCAGGTTCTCGGCGCGGTCCTTGGCGCTGTCGGCCAGGGCGCGCGCCTCGGCGGCGTCGGCGGCCGGGTCGGCGCGGCGCGGCCGCGTCCCCTTGATCGGGCGGGTCTCGATGCGCCGATCGTCGGGATCGAAGGTGAGGAAGAGTTCCGGCGAGTTGGACACGAGCGCCCGGTCTCCCATCATCCAGGCGGCGCCGTATGCCGAGGCCCGGCCGGCCTGAAGCCGCGCGAAGACATCGAACGGAACCGCGCCGGGCTTCAGCCGCCCGCTCCAGGCACGCGCAACATTGGCCTGAAACAGCTCCCCGGCCCCGATCCGCTCGACCACCTCGGCCACCGCCTGACCATAACGCCAGGGCGGCGCTTCCTCGTTCCATGAAGCAGCCGGCGCCGCAGGAACGCTAGCGGGCGTCGCCGCGTCCAGCCAGGCCATGGACCGGGTGCACGCCTGCTCGGCCTGAACGTCGTCTTCGCCCAGACCGACGGCGGTCAGCACGCCGGCGTCATGGTCGAACCGCAGCCAGGCCGGGTAGCGCGCCAGGATCAGGTCGGGCCAGTCGCCGCCGCGTTCGCCCGTGGCCGCCCGGGCGCCGGCGTCATAGCTGGCCAGACCGATCACGCCGCGCGACCAGGCGGGCGCCTTCAGGGCCGCGAACAGGCCGCCGTCGACCCGCTGCGCCTCGATCATTGTTTCCGGTTCGACCGCGATCCACGACCGCCGCCCCGGCGGGCCGCCATCCGACAGCAGGGCCACCGCGCCCGGCCGGTGCGCAAGGCCCGCCGCGACCATCATGGGGTCGCGCCAATCCGTCGTCCGCCGCGCGGTGGCGGGCCAGGGCCTCATTCCACCAGCCGATCGACCATCCGCGCACGCACGGCGTCGTCCACGCCCAGAGCCTGATCCGCATAGGCCTCCAGACTGCCATGGCGTGCCTCGGCTGCGGCGAAGGCGGTGTCCAGATAGGCCGCCTCCACGCCCAGGAAGGCCACCACCGCATCGTCGGAAGGCCGTCGCCCCGCGTGCTTCTCGATCTGGCGCGCAATGGCCGGCGCGCGGCCGACCAGATCGACCGCGCGGTTGGTCTCCAGATAGTCCTCAAGCGCAGTCTCGCGATCCACGCCCAGCAGATGCAGCGTCAGGGCGGCCAGCACGCCGGTGCGGTCCTTGCCCGCCGCGCAGTGGATCAGCACCGGGCGGTCGCTGCCGGCCAGATGCCGGAAGTAGCGCGAGAAGACGTCCTGATGCGCCGGGTCGAACATCATCTCGGCGTAGGTGCGGCTCATGAAGCGCCGGCCCGAGTCCGGCGTCAGGTCGCCGGATTTGAGGAAGGTCAGGTGCGGCGCCTCGCGGCCGTCGTCCACGCCGCCCTCGATGATCAGGCCGTCGAAGTCTGCGGGCCGCCGACTGGGCTGGTCGCGACGCTCGCCGGGCCGGCGCAGGTCCACCACGCAGCCGAGGCCCAGTGCGCCCAGCTTGGCTATGTCGCCCTCGGTCACCCGCGCCTGGTGCGCCGCGCGATACAGCCGACCGCCGCGGACGCGGCGGCCATCCGCCGTGGGATGGCCGCCGAAGTCACGGAAGTTGTCGAGGGCCTCGAAGGCGTGCACGCGGTCGCTCATGACCGCCTGCTTAGTCCGCGCGTCAAATGCGTCAAAGTCAGTTCGTGGGCATCAGGGACGACAGGGCGTCCAGGTAATCGACGAAGGCCTTGCGCCCCGGCTCGGTCAGGCGCGCCCGCGTCAGGGGTTTCTTGCCTTGAAAGCTCTTGTCGATGGCCACGAAACCGGCGTCCTCAAGCTTCCTCAGATGGACCGACAGATTGCCGTCGGTGACCTGAAGCCGGCCCTTGAGATCGTTGAAGTCTGCGGCCCCGGCGGTGGACAGATAGGCCATGATCCCAAGCCGGACGCGGCCGTGGATGACCTCGTCGATCAGGCCGATGTCGAAATCGTCGGCCATGGTCAGACCACCTCGGCCGGTTCCTGGCGCATCAGGATCAGGCCAGGGATGAGTGCGACAGCCATCAGCATCCCCGCGAAGACCAGATAGACCCAGACCGTGTGAGACAGGACTCCGAACAGCACCGCGCCACCAAAGGAAACCAGAGCCACCAGGTTCATCCACTTCAGACCGCTCATGGCGGCGGCCACCACCCACGCGGTCCCGTACGCCGCGAACACCAGGGACGGCATCAGACGCATCGGCGTCCAGTCGCCCGTCGAGAACCCGACGGCCATCATTGCCAGCCAGACGGTGAAGATCAGATAGCCCACGCCGGACCACGCCACACCGATCGCCTCGTTGCGCACCGTGCTTGCACCCGGCTTTGACTTCACGTTGCGGATCAGAAAGGCCAGGGCCACGGCAAAGGCCGCGCCGGCCGCCAGCCAGACCCAAAGCTGGGCCCAGGGACTGACGTTGATCACTCCGCTCTGGATGGCCCACTGGGCCACGCTGGCGCCCCCGAAGATCACCGCCGCGGCGACGAGGAAAGGCCCGTTCAGCGGCGGCGCGTGGCGTCCCTCCTGAGCCAGGGCGCGGATGTAGGCGATGTCGTCCTGCGCCTGGGGCGCGGTGTTCTGAGCAGCCATGTGAACCTCCCGTCGTTGATGAGGCCACGATGCACGAAGTGCTTTGCGTTGTAAAGTGATTTGTGTGGACGAGACCGTCCGGTCGCCTTATGCCGTGTTCATGCGCATGAGCTTCCACCGCATCGCCTATGAGGCGCTCGAGGTCTGCAACGCTCTGGAAATGGCGACGATCGACGCCGCGATAGAGCAAACCGGCCTGGCCAGCGGCGCGCGCGCCCTGGACATCGGCTGCGGCAACGGAGCGATCGCGATGCACCTGGCTGAGCAGTTCGGACTGGCCGTGGCGGCGGTGGAGCTGGATCCCGCCATGGCCGCCCTGGCGCGCGCGCGCATCGAACGGTCCACGGGCGGCGTCGTGCTGCATGAAGGCCGATCCGGGGACGTGCTGAACGCCCAGCCGCCGTTCGACCTTATCTCGGCCATCGGTTCGACCGATCCGGTCGGCGACGGCCGGCGTGATCCGGCCGAGGTCTTCTCCGGCCTGCGCGAGCACCTGACGCCCGGCGGCTGGCTGCTGTGGGGCGACCTGGTCTGGACCGATGCGCCGCCCGAACCGCTGCGCATGATCACCGAGATGAACAACACCTACGCCACCGACGCCGGCTGGCGCGCGGCGGCCGACCAGGCCGGGCTGGAGGTCGTCTCGGCTGAAATATCCTCGGTCGAGACCTGGGACCGCTACACCTCGACGATGGACCGGGCCGCCCGCGACTGGCTCGCCGCCAATCCGGACGCCGAAGAGGCGCAGGGCGTCCGCGCCTCGGCCGACCGGGTCAAGGCGATGTTCGACTTCGGTCGGCCCTATATCGGCTTCGGCCTTTACCTGCTGCGCCGTCCCCAAAACTGACGGCGCTGGAGCCGCGAGCCTGGCGCCCCTTATCTGAACGGCGGCTCGTCGAAGGCGCGCAGCTTGCGGGAATGCAGGCGCGAGCCCTCCTGACGCAGAAGGTCCACCGCATGGATGCCGATCTGCAGGTGCTCGGAGATCGAGCCCTCGTAAAAGCGGTTGGCCTGACCCGGCAGCTTGATCTCGCCATGCAGCGGCTTGTCCGAGACGCACAGCAGCGTCCCGTAAGGCACGCGGAAGCGATACCCCTGGGCGGCGATGGTGGCGCTTTCCATGTCGATGGCGACCGCCCGGCTCTGGTTGAAGCGCAGCGCCGATTTGGAATAGCGCAGCTCCCAGTTCCGGTCGTCCGTGGTGACCACGGTGCCGGTGCGCAGGCGCCGCTTGACCTCTTCGCCCGGCGCGCCGGACACGATCTTGGAGGCGTCATAGAGCGCGCGCTGCACCTCGGCGATCGACGGGATCGGAATGTCCGGCGGCAGCACCGCGTCCAGCACATGGTCGTCGCGCAAATAGGCGTGGGCCAGCACATAGTCGCCGATCGTCTGGCTGGGGCGCAGGCCGCCGCAGTGGCCGATCATCATCCAGACGTGCGGGCGCGTCACCGCCAAGTGGTCGCAGATGGTCTTGGCGTTAGAAGGGCCGACCCCGATGTTGACCAGGGTGATCCCCTCGTGATCCGCCCGGGTGAGGTGATAGGCCGGCATCTGGTGCTTCTTCCAGGCCGAGTCAGAGATCGCCGTCTGCGGGTCCGCCGTCTCGGCGGTGATGACCAGTCCGCCGGCGCACGACAGGGTCTGATACGGGCTGTCGGGGTCGCGCACCTGCTCGATGGCCCAGCGCACGAACTCGTCGACGTAGCGGTTATAGTTGGTGAACAGGATGTAGCTCTGCACATCGTCCACGGGCGTGCCGGTGTAGTGTTTCAGCCGAGCCAGCGAGAAGTCGGTCCTCAACCCGTCGAACTGCGACAGAGGAAAGTCCTCGCCCAGGTCGAACAGGCCGTCCGAAATCTCGTCGCCGATGTGGGCCAGGTCGGTGGTCGGGAAATAGCGCGCGATCGACGCCGTCTGCGACCGGTCGAGCGCCACATCGGAGCCGTCCAGCACATAGGGGAAGGGGATTTCTTGCTCAGACGGCTCGACCTCGAAGGTCGCGCCATAGTCCTGCTGAAGCAGGGTGAGCTGTTCCAGCAGATAGGCGCGGAACAGGTCGGGCCGGGTCACCGTGGTCGAATAGACGCCGGGCCGCGACAGGCGCGCATACGCGCGCGTCTCGAGATTGGCCGGCCGCTCGCCGAACCAGCTGATCTTCAGTTGGGGATACGAAAAGAGCCCCTTTGCCCGGGCTTCGGCGTCAACGCGCTCGCCAGTGTCCAGGAAGGTCTTCACCGCCCGGCGCAGATTGGCCACGGCGTCATCGTAAAGAGTTTGCAGGCGGTCCAGCGCCGCCTCGGCTGTCATCAGTTCTGTCATGGCTTCCTGTAGCGAAGCTTCGTGACCTTGGCGAGACGGCGTCTTGACCGAAGCGACGCCCTGCCGTCCATCTGGCGCGGGAGGTCCTAGCCATGTCCAGAATCCTGAGCCTTTCGGCCGCGCTTTGCCTCGCCGCGTCTAGCACCGCCATGGCCGAGGTGAAGACGGCCGAACCGGGAGGTTTCAAGCTCGTCGGCTCGACAACGGTCGCGGCCTCGCCTCAGCAACTGTGGTCGGTGTTGGTCCACCCCGACGATTGGTGGAGCCGCTCGCATCGCTGGTTTGAAGGCTCGCGCCTGACACTGGACGCCAGCCCTGCCGGATGCTGGTGCGAAACCCACGCCGACGGCAGAGGCGCGCGTCACATGACGACAGCCATGGCCGATCCGAGCAAGAGGCTGCTGCTTCACGGCGGCCTTGGTCCATTGAGCAGCCTGGGCGTCGCCGGAGCGCTGGACTTCACCCTTACGCCGCAGGAGGACGGAACGCGCCTGGATTGGACCTACACGGTCGGCGGCTACGCTGAAGGCGGCCTCCAGGCCTGGGCCGGACCGGTCGACGGCGTGCTGACGGCGCAGATCGCGAGACTGAAGACAGAAGCGGAGGCGGAAGCGCGCTAGCCTCCCAGTTCGCGATGCAGGAAAGCGGTCATGTCGTCCAGCACCGGGGCTTTCTTTCGGAACAGGGGCGAGAAGGTCGCGATCAGGTCGGCGTGGTCCAGGCCGGGATAGAGTTTCGCCTCTGACCGGCCGCCGACCGCCTTCATGCGGGCATCCAGAATGGTCGTGTCCTCGGCGTGCACGACCACGTCATCCGTCCCGTGGCCCAGCCACAGCGGCGGGGCGTCGGCGCGGGCGAAGGTCACCGGCTGGGTCAGGGTCGGGTCCGGCGCGCGGCCGAAGGCGTTGACCGAGGCCGGCACGTCGAACGGCAGGAAGTCGTAAGGTCCGGCCAGACCTGCAGCCGCCTTGATCAACTCGGGCCGCCCGACCGCCTGCATGTAGCGGCGGTCCAGCGCGACCATCATGGCCAGATGCGCTCCGGCGGAATGTCCCGCAACCGCCAGCCGCGTCGCGTCTCCGCCGTAGTCGCGGGCCAGATCGCCGGCCCGCGCCGTCGCCGCCGCCGCATCCTCGATGAAGGACGGAAAGCGGACCTGGGGCACGATCCGATAGTCCGGCAGGAAGACGACGAAGCCGCGTGCCGCGATCGCCTGGGCGGCCCATCCATAGACCTCGCGCGAGCCGGAGTCCCAGCCGCCGCCGTAGAAGAAGACCGCAACGGGAAGGTTTCGCGCCCCCGTCGGGGCGTAAACGTCCATCGTCTGACGCGGGTCCTCGCCATAGGCCAAGCCGCGCGCCACCCGCTTGGCCCCGCGATCGCGGGGCCCGAGAGTATTCAGCAGGGACAGGGGAGAGCAGGCCGCCGTCAGGGCGCCGAGCGCGCCAGCGAAAACGCCTCTACGGGTCATTCAGTCTCTCGTGGATCATGCGATGTCGCTAAGATACGCGCGCCAACTCGGTTCGGCTCCACTCAGCGCGCGCCGGCGATCAATCCGCCGCAGTCGGCGTCCTCCGCCAGGCCGGGATCGACGAAGGCGAACAGCGCCGCGACGGGCGCGACCAGGGCTCCCAGAAGTCCAGTGATGCCCGCCTGGGCCGCGACCGCTCCGGTGTCGACGCCGATGCGCGGTTGCTGCAGCGGTCCGCTGACGGTGATGGGTGCCCAGACCCGCAGCAGGCGCGGCTTCTTGGTTTCGCCGTCCAGACGCAGGTTCATCTGCTCCGAGCCAAGGTCGATGGTCCCCTGGCCTGTCGTCAGGACCACGTCGGTGTCGATCACCAGAGTGCGGGCCGTAGCCGTGCCGCCCGCTACCGTGAAATCCGCCACGGCGCAGCGGATCGGGCTTTCGCTGACGTCGCCGCTGAACAGCCGGCGCAAACCCGCGCCGACATTGATCCCAAGCAGTTCGGCGAAGGCGGAGCGAATCCGCCCCTGCGGCACGACCAGACTGAGCGAACCCTTCGACCGGCCGGCGAACTCGCTGAGGGAGCGGCCCGGCCCTTCCAGCCTGGCGCGGCCCAAGGCCCGGCCGGTCACCGTCGGGGCGCCGTCGCGCGCGGGAATGATGGCCTCCAGCGGATAGCCGGACAGGCGGAAGTCGACCGTGCTGTTGGGCATGTCGTCGGTCGCGTCGATGCGGGCGGCGCCGTTCAGCTCGCCCTGGCTGAAGGTGAAGCTGACGGGATCCAGGTTCAGGACGCCATCCTCCAGCGCCGCGCCCAGATCGACCTGCCGGACGGCGAAGGTGTTGCGCTTGACCGCGCCGGCCTTGAAGCTGAGCCGGCCGTCCATCTGGCGCAGGCGGTCGGTCTGCAGCGGCGCGTCGGGAAGCAGCTTTCCGGGCGCGCCGGAGTGGGCCACCGTTCCACCCGAGGTGACCTGGGGCTGGGCGCCGAGCACCGCCGCAAGATCGTCCAGATCCAGGGATCGCGATGTCAGGTCGGCCTCGACCCGCAGACGGTCGTCGATCCGGTCCACCTTGAGATCGCCCGCAAGGTCCGACGAACCGACGCGCCCGGCGAAGTCGGCGAACGTCCACAGGGTCTCGTCGCGCGTCAGGGTGCCGGCCAACTCATAGGGCGGCGTGTTGGGCGCGACCACGCCGGTCAGGGCGTAGAGGTCGTTCAGGTCCTGACCACGCATGGCCAGGCGAGCCTGGAAATGCCCCAGGTCGAACGGGCGCGTGATGGCGCCGTCGGCGCGCAGGCGGGTCTGCGCGCCCTCCAGCTCGGCGGTGAAGCGATAGGGCCGGTCGCGGCGGATGTTGACGAAGGCGCCGCCCTCGATGGTGAGGGTGAGGGGCGCGCCATTGATCTCGCCCTCGCCTTCCAAGCGGAAGCCGGTCTCGCCGGGATCGGCGGAGGCTGCGGCCTCGCGCGCATTGACGACGGCTTCAAGGGTGATGCCGCGCCGACGTTCCTCGACCGACAGAGCCCCATCGGTGATGACCAGCCGCTCGATCAAAGGCAGTCTGGCGCCGCGCCCGTCATCTGGCTTGTCGGCGTTCAGATCCCAGCTGCGGCGGCCTTCTTCATCGGCTATCAGGACCAGCCGGGGACGGGTGATCGCCAGCAGCGGCATTTCGATCTGACCGCGCAGCAGGCGGCTGAGGCGGGCCGAGGCCTCGATGCGCGACACGCGCGCCGTGTCCTCGTCCCGCGCCCAGGACGGGCCGCCTACCGTCAGCTGATTGACCGTGACCGACGGCGTCCAGCTGAACAGCTTCACGTCCAGGTCGCCGTTCAGCGCGATCTCGCGGTCATACTGGGTCGAGGCCCAGCGCCCGAGCGGCCCGCGCAGCCAGTTCCAGTCGAATAGGATCAGGAACAGGACCAGGGCCGCAACAAGGATCAGCACGCCCAGCGCCGCGCCCTTTTCCACCGGACCCGGATGCCGAAAGGCGCGATAGACCGGGTCGGTTTCACGCACCCAGCCGCCGAAGGCGCGGGCGCGAACGCCGACAGGGGCCAGCGCGCCGTCGCGCCAGCCCCTCCAGTTCAGTCGATCTTTCAATCCCTTGGTCAGCGCGCCGCTCTCCTTGAAGAGACCTCAACGCGCGACCGCCCGGATGGTCGCGTCAGCGTTGCTCGGCGTCTGGTCCGATGAAACGGTTCAGCCAGCCGAACACCTCGTTGTGCCATTGCAGGCTGTTGGCCGGGCGGAGCACCCAGTGGTTCTCGTCGGGGAAGAAGACCAGCCGGCTCTCGATGCCGCGACGCTGCAGGGCGGTGAAGGTCGACAGGCCCTGCGCGGTCGGGATGCGGAAGTCGCGGTCGCCCTGGACCACCAGCATCGGGTCGCGCCAGTTCTGGACGTGGTTGGCCGGGTTGAACTGCTGATAGGCGCGCGGATTCTCCCACGGCGTGCCGCCATTCTCCCACTCGGTGAACCATAGCTCCTCGGTCGAATAGCCCATGCCGAAGGTGTCGAAGACGCCGTCATGGTTGACCAGGCACTTGAACTCGCCGGGCCAGTTGCCCGCGATCCAGTTGACCATATAGCCGCCGTACGAAGCGCCGAGCGCGCAGGCCCGGTCGCCGTCCAGGAAGCCGTACCGCTGCTGGGCGTAGGCCCAGCCCTTCTGCAGGTCTTCCAGCGGACGGTCGCCCCAGTGCTGGCTGATCGAGTCGGTGAAGGCCTGGCCGTAGCCGGTCGAGCCGTGGAAATCGATCATCACCACCGCATAGCCCGCGCCGGCGTAGGTCGATGGGTTCCAGCGGTAGGACCAGCTGTTGCCGAACGAGCCCTGCGGTCCGCCGTGGATCAGGAAGGCCACCGGATACTGGCGGCCTTCGACATAGCCCGCCGGCTTGATGACGTAACCATGCACCGTCTCGCCGTTCCAGCCCGGGAAGCTGAACTGCTCGGCCTCGCCGAAGGTCTTGGCCTCCAGCGACGGGTTCACATTGGTCAGGCGGCGCGGCATCTCGCGGCCGAGATAGGTTTTGAACCAGAGGTCCGACGGCCGATCCAGCGCGTCCTGGGCGAACACGAAGCCCGAGGGCGTCTGAGCAAAGGCCGAGACGTGGCCGGGCCCGGTCACCGGCGTCACCACGCCGTTCCTCGTATCGATGGCGAACAGCCGGGTCTGACCCACGTCGCCGGCTGTGGTGTAAAGCGTCTGGCCGTCGGCGGACCATTGAAGGCTGTCGGCGGAGCGATCCCAGTTGGCCGCGATCTGGCGCGTCTGGCCGGTCGCCACGTCCTTCAGGAAGATGGCGTATTTGTCGGCCTCAAAGCCGGGTCGGGCCATGGCGCGATAGGCCAGGGTGCGGCCGTCGGGCGAGAACACCGGGCCGGTGTCCCAGGCGGGGTTGTCGGCCGTCAGATTTTCGAACGTGCCGTCGCCGGTCAGGGCGTTGGTGCGCCACAGGTCGAAGTTGGTGCTCCACGGCTCGGACTGGCCCTTCAGCCGCGCCGAGAAGACGACCGATTCACCATCGGGCGCGAAGGTGAACTCGCTTTCGTCGCCGAACGGCTTTGAGGGCGTGTCGCCGTCGAAGCCCTTGGTCACCCACACCGCCTCGCCGGCGCGCCCGCTGGCGGCGATCGGCAGGACGAACAGGTGGTTCTGAGTGTGATCCTCCCAGGTGTCCCAGTGGCGCACGAACATCCGCTCATAGACCTGACCGGTGGACTTGCGCTCGCCCTGGGCCTTGGCGCGCTCGACCGAGCAGGCCAGGTCGGCGCAGTCGGGATAGACGGCCAGCGACACCGCGACCTTGTCGGCGCGCGGGCTGAGACGATAGGCGTTCACGTCGGTCGGCAGGCGCGTCACCTGCACCGGATTGGCGCCCGAGGCGTCGGCGCGCCAGACCTGGCTCGACCCCGAGCGTCCCGACAGGAAATACAGATTGCCGTCGGCGCCCCAGCGCGCCGTATTGGCCCCGCCTTCGTTGATCGCCAGGCGACGCGGCGCGGCGTCGCCGTCGATGTCGCGAATCCACAGGGTCGTGGCGCGGCGGTTGGCCTCCACGTCGGTGGCCGTCACCGCATAGACGACGCGGCGGCCGTCCGGCGAGACCTGCGGATCGGACAGCCGGTTCAGCCCGATCATGTCCTGATAGGTGAAGGCGTCCGGCGTCGCGGCCGGATGCGGCGCCGGCGTGGTCGGCATGACCGGCGCGCCCGAAGCGGCGGGCGCAGCCTGGGCCTGAGCTTGGGCCTGCGCCAGAGCCGGCACGGCGGTGATCAGGGCCAGGGCCGCGACGGCCCCCGAGAGCAGCGAATGGCGACGCATGGGCAAGTTTCCTCAAAATCCGAGGCTGAAGCCGTAGACCATTTTCGGCCCGGTCGAAATCAACCGAGCCTAGAACAATGGTCCACGATTGAATCCGGAGCGAAATCCTAATTCGATTTCGCTCCGGCGCCGCCCTTCCTGCGACAAAAGCTCAGGGAGTCTCGGCGGTCCAGCGATCGGTCCAGTCCAGGATTTCCTGCTGCCAGTCGACCCAGTTCCGGGCCTTCAGCACCCAGTGGTTTTCATCCGGGACATGGACATAGCGGCTGGGGATCCCGAGCCTTTGAAGCGCCGAGAAGGTCGCCAGCCCCTGTTCCTCCGGCACGCGGAAATCGCGCGACCCGTGCAGCACCAGCATCGGCTTGGACCAGTCCGAGACGTAGGTCTCCGGGTTGTGCCGGTCGTAGAGTTCCTTGCGCTCCCAGCTGGGCCCGCCGAACTCCCAGACGAAGTTGCCGATATCCATGGCGTTCATCAGCTGCGGCACGTCGAAGACGCCCGCGTGGTTGACCAGGCAGCGCCAGGGCTCATTCCAGCGGCCGGCGATCATGTTGACCATGTAGCCGCCATAGGAGGCGCCCAGCGCGCAGGCGCGGCCAGCGTCGATCCAGGGGTTGGCTGCGGTCGCCGCGTGCCAGCCCTTCTGCAGGTCCTCCAGCGGACGGTCGCCCCAGTGGTCGTTGATGGCGTCGGTGAAGGCCTGGCCGAAGCCGGGCGAACCGTGGAAGTTGATCATCACCACGGCGTATCCGGCCGCCGTATAGACCTGCGGATTCCAGCGATAGGACCAGCTGTCCGTCCAGGGCGACTTGGGCCCACCGTGGATCAGGTGCACCGCCGGATAGCGCCGCCCCTCGACGAAGCCGGCGGGCTTGAACACCCAGCCCTGCACCGGTTCGCCGTTCCAGCCGGCGAAAGTGAACATCTCGGGCTCGGGCAGGTCCATGTTCGCCAGCGCCTCGGCGTTGTGATCGGTCAGACGGCGCGCCTCGCCCGAACCGCGCCGGATCCACAGCTGGGTCGGGCTGGTGAAGCCGTCCTGGGCCCAGACCAGGACGCCGCGCGCCTCGTCATAGGCGGAGACCGCGCGCTGATCCGTCAGGGCGGTGACGCGGCCGGTGCGGGCGTCGATTTCGAACAGCTTCTGCTGCCCGTTCTCAGCCGCAGTGACGTACAGCGCACGGCCGTCCGCGCGCCACGACAGCCCCCCCGGACCGCGATCCCAGTCTGTCAGGGCGCGGGCGTTCGAGCCGTCCGCGTCGGCCACCATGACCACCGGCTGATCCCCGCCGACGTTCTCGCGGCGGCCGGCCAGCCAGGCCAGACGTCGGCCGTCGGGCGAAAAGACCGGGGCGCCGTCGGGCGCGGTGTTGGCCTCGGTCAGATTGACCGCCTCGCCGCCCGCCAGCGCAATGCGGAACAGGTCGGTGTTGTTGGTGAAAGCCTCGGTCCGGCCCTGCGTCTGGGTGGAGAAGACCACCTGCGTCGCGTCGGGGCTGACGGTGAAGGCGTTGCTCCCGCCCTGGGGCCGCGACGGTGTGTCGGCGTCCAGGCCGGGCGTCAGCCAGCGCGGCGCCCCGTCGCCCAGGCCGGACCCGTTCAGCGGCTGCACGAACAGCTGGCTGCGACGCCCGTCGTTCCAGCTGTCCCACGGCCGGAGCGGCAGGCGATCGAAGGCGCGGACCTTGGACTTGGACTGGCTGCGGGCGTCCAGCCGGTCGCGGCTGCATTGCAGCGTGTCGCAATCCACGAACACCGGCGCGGACAGAATCAGTGATCGGCCGTCCGGGGCCACTTGGAAATGGGTCACCTCGACCGGCAGGGTCGTGACCTGCACCGCTGCGCGGCCCTCGCGGTCCATGCGCCAGACCTGGCTTGAGCCGCCGCGCGACGACAGGAAGTAAATGGCGCGGCCGTCCGGCGCCCAGCGACCCGTGGCTGCGCCGCCGTCCGAAGCGCCCAGCCGGCGAGGCGTCCCGCCCTCGACATCGACCAGCCACAGGGCGCTGACGCCCCGGTCGTTCTCCCAGTCCGTGGTCCGCAGACCATAGAGCACCTGCCGGGCGTCGGGCGACACGCGCGGATCCGACACGCGCTCCATCATCGCCAGGTCGCGCAGGCCCAGACCCGACCGAGCCGTCGTCTGTCGCGCCTCTGCGGCGGCGGGCATCGCCGTCTCGGGTGCGGCCTGGGCGCACGCGGCCTCGCCGGACAGACCGATCATCAGGGCCGAAAGGCCTGCCGCCGCCAGATACCGCATGATCCGCTCCGCTCCCGAAACCGTCGATGCGAAAGGGCTAGCGTGGCGGCGGCTAAACGCCAAGGCGGCGTCTTGCCCCGCGCCGCGCGAGCGGCGACAAGCGACAGGCATGTCATCCGCATTCCCGCCCGCCAGATCGAACCGCGACCACATCGTCGATGTGCTGATCGCCGAGCGGGCGCCCCGCCTGACGGGCTCGCCCGCCTGGCCGGTGATCCGCCCGGCCCTGTATCGGCTGCTGGGTTATCGCGAGGCGCGCGCCATGGCCGACGGCATCGCCGGCCTGTCGGGCCGAGAGGCCCTGGCCCGTGTCTCGAACCTGCTGGATCTGAAGGTCTCGACGCTGAACCTGGAGCGCATCCCGGCGACGGGACGCTGCATCGTGGTCTGCAACCACCCGACCGGCATCGCCGACGGTCTGGCCGTGCACGATGCGATCCGCAAGCGGCGCGACGACGCCATCTATTTCGCCAACGCCGACGCGCTCAGGGTCTCTCCGCGCCTGGGCGAGACGGTCATTCCCGTCGAATGGGTGCTGGACAAGCGCACGCGCGAAAAGACCCGCGCCACCCTGACCGCCGCGCGCGACGCGTTCCAAGCCGAGCGCTGCCTGGTCATGTTTCCCGCCGGGCGACTGGCGCGGGTGGGCAAGGACGGCTCACTCATCGATCCCGACTGGGCGCCCACGGCCGCCTCCCTGGCCAGGAAATACGACGCCCCCATCGTGCCCGTCCACGTCGCCGGCCCGACGTCGAAGCTGTTCCATATGTTCGACCGGTTCTCGACCGAACTGCGCGACGTGACCCTGTTCCACGAGATGCTGAACAAGAAGAAGCAGGCGTTTCGCCTGTCCGTGGGTCTGCCGATCCCGGCTTCGCGCATCGACGCGGACGCCGCGCGCGCCACCTATGCGCTCAAGGCCTTTGTCGAGCGGATGCTGCCCGGCCAGCCGGACGCGGAGTTCGCATGAGGCTTCACCTGTCCGACACCGAAGCCACCGCGCGCCTGGGCCGGGCCATTGCGCCCCTGCTGCAGCCGGGCGAGGCGGTGTTGCTGTACGGCCCGCTGGGCATGGGCAAGTCGACTCTGGCCCGAGGCCTGATCCGCGCCCTGACCTGGCCCGACGAGGACGTGCCCAGCCCGACCTTCACCCTGGTCCAGTTCTACGAAAGCGATCCGCCCATCGCCCATTTCGACCTCTATCGCCTGACCCGTTCGGAGGAAGCGTTCGAAATCGGCCTGGACGAAGCCCTGGACGAAGGCTGCGCCCTGATCGAATGGCCCGAACGCCTGGGCGACGATCCCGAACAGTTCCTCGGACCGGATCGACTGGTCATCACACTATCGGACGCCGGCGCCCCTCTCCCTCAAGCAGCCAATCTCCGCGAGATTGGCGGTAGGGATCAACAAGGAAGAACTGCGACCGTTTCCGGCGCAGGGGCGTGGGAAGCCCGGATCGGAGAGTTGAATGTCTGACCGCGCACCCCTGATCGACCTCTTCCTGGCCGCCCTCGACCTGGGCGTGAGCGAGCGACGGCCCCTGCCCGGCGACGCCTCGACGCGCCGCTATGAGCGGCTGATCCGGTCCGACCAGCCATCGCTGATGCTGATGGACCAGCCACCGGCGGCGGAGAGCCTTCCTTGCGCGCCCGACTGGAGCCCGGAGCGGCGCCGCGCCGAAGGCTGGAACGCGGTCGCGCGCCTGTCGGCCGGACGCATCGAGGCCTTCGCCGCCGTGGCCGAGCATCTGCGGTCGCTGGGTCTGTCCGCGCCCGGGGTTGTGGCGGTCGACGCGGCAAACGGCCTGGCGGTGCTGGAGGATTTCGGCGACGCCCTGTTCGCCCGCGTGATCGCGGACGGCGAGCCCGAGGCGCCCCTGTATCTGACCGCCGTCGAGGCGCTGGCGCGGCTGCACGAGGCCGGGCCGCCGCCCGAGGTGCTGAGCGGTCCCGGCGGCGACTGGCCGATCCTGACCTATGACGAGACGGCGCTGCAGGGCGGGGCGGACCTGTTCGTGGAATGGCTGCCGAAGCTGGACGAGCGGGTGCGGTTCGACGCAGCCGCCGTCGACGCCTGGCGCGAGGCCTGGGCGCCCATCGTCGCCTCGGGCGCGGCGGGCGCCTCGGTGCTGGCCCACCGCGACTATCACGCCGAGAACCTGATCTGGCTGCCCGAGCGCGACGGCGCGGCGCGGGTCGGCATGATCGACTTCCAGGACGCGGTGCGCGCCCACCCCGCCTGGGACCTCCACTCCCTATTGCAGGACGCCCGCCGCGACGTGTCGCCCGCCCTGGAGGCCGAGGCGCTGGAGCGCTATTTCGCCTTGAGACCCCACACGGACCGCGCCGCCTTCATGGCCGACTACGCCGGGCTCGCGGCGCTGAACGAAGCGCGGATCATCGGCGTCTTCGCGCGGCTGATCGCGCGCGACGGCAAGCCGCGCTACCGCCAGTTTCTGCCGCGGATGTGGGGCCACCTGAACGCCAATCTGGAGCAGCCCACGCTCGCGCCCGTCGCGCGCTGGTTCGACGTCCATGTGCCGGCAGAGGCGCGCGCATGACGCCCCGAACCGTTCCAAGGACCGCCATGGTGCTGGCCGCCGGCCTTGGCACCCGCATGCGTCCCCTGACGAACGACCGGCCCAAGGCCCTGGTCGAGGTCGGCGGCCGCGCCCTGATCGACCATGTGCTGGACCGGCTGGCGCAGGCGGGCGTCCAGAACGCGGTGGTCAATGTCCACTGGTTCGCGGATCGGCTGGAGGCGCACCTGGCGGACCGCGCCGCGCCGCGCATCACGATTTCTGACGAACGCGCCGAACTGCTGGAGACCGGCGGCGGGCTGAAGAAGGCGCGGCCGCTGCTGGGCGACGACCCGGTGTTCGTGGCCAATATCGACAGCGTCTGGATCGACCGGGGCGATGCTCTGGCCGAGCTTGCGCGGCTGTGGGATCCGTCGCGTATGGACGCCGCCCTTCTGCTGGCGCGGCGCGAAGGCTCCATCGGCTTCGAGGGCGACGGCGATTTCTTCCTAGCCGAGAACGGCCGCCTCACCTTCCGAGGCGACACGCCCAGCGCGCCCTTCGCCTATATGGGCGTACACATCACCCGGCCGGACTATGCGGATGCGGGGCCCGTCGGCCCCTTCTCGCTCAGCCCGCTGTGGCGGCGTTCGGCGGCCGAGGGTCGGCTTTACGGCTGCGTTCTGGACGGCGACTGGATGCACGTCGGCGACCCGCAGGCCCGCGATCAGGCCGAGGCGCGGCTGGACGGCGAGGCGTGACTTCGTTCGATCCCTTCGCCGGGCCTGGCCCGCGCTGGTTCACCATCGCCGCCCAGCGGCCGTTCTTGGAAGACCTGGCGAGCGGCGTGCTGGCCTGGCTGGGCGAGGCCTCGCCCGAGGTCCTGTCGGACGCCATCATCCTGCTGCCCAATCGACGCGCCGCGCGCGCCTTCTCCACCGCTCTGGCGCGGGCGGCAGGGGAGCGGCCGGTGCTGCTGCCCGAGGTTCGTCCGCTGGGCGACCTGGAGGAGGACGAGCCGCCCTTCGCCCCCGGCGTGCTCGGCCTGGACCTGCCGCCCGCCATCGCGCCTTTGCGGCGCCGGTTCGAGATGGCGCGCATGATCGTCGAGCGGTTCGACGCTTCGCTGAAGCCGCTCCAGGCGCTTGAGCTCGCCGACGCCCTGGGCGGGTTCCTGGATTCATGCCAGCTGGAGGAAGTCACCGATCCCGCGCGGGTCGGCCGCCTGGTCGAGGGAGAGATGGCCCGGCACTGGGAGCGGTCGGCGCGCTTCCTGTCGCTGGCGGTCGAGGCCTGGCCCGAGCGATTGAAGACGCTGGGCCTGGTCGATCCGGCCTGGCGCCGCGCCACCCTGCTGAGCCGCCTGGCCGAGACCTGGGACGCCGAACCGCCGCAGCGGCCGGTTATCGCCGCCGGCTCGACCGGCACCCTGCCCGCCGCCGCGCGGGTGCTGGGCGCCGTGGGCCGAGCCCCCCAGGGCTGCGTGGTTCTGCCCGGCCTCGATCAGGGTCTGGACGAGGCGGCCTGGCGCCAGATTGAAGAGGCGCACCCCCAGGCCGCACTGAAGCGCCTGGTCGTAACGAACGGCGTGGATCGCGAGGCGGTGCAGCCCTGGCCCGGGTCGGAGGTCGAGGCGGCCCGTCCGCGCGTGCTGCAGGAAGCGCTTCGCCCCGCGGAGGCGACCGACGACTGGCGCGCCGCCATCGCCCGTCTGCGCGACGGCGCCTGGAGCGGCGGGCGTTCCGCCGACCCGGTCGCCGAAGGACTGGACGGCTTGTCGATCCTGCGCGTTCACGCCGAAGAAGAGGCCGCCGCAGCCATCGCCCTGATGATGCGTCAGGCGCTAGAGACTCCGGGCCGCACCTGCGCCCTGGTCACCCCGGACCTGGCCCTGTCGCGTCGGGTCGAGGCCCGACTGGAGCGGTGGGGCATTCTGGCGGATTCGTCGGCGGGCTCGCCCCTGGACCGTGCGCCGGCTGGGACGCTGGCGCGGCTGTGCGCGCGCTGGATCGCCGATCCGCTGTCGCCCCAGATATTGCTCGCCCTTCTCAAGCACGACCGCCGCCGACCCGAACTGGCCAGCGAAGTCGCGGCGCGCACTTTGGAAGGGCGCGCCCTGCGAGGACCTCGCCCCCGAAACTGGAGCGACATCGAGCGCCGGTTCAATGATGCCGCCACGCCGCGCGAGGGCCGCGAGCCGCCCTCGCCGGATCGTCTGGCCCGCATAGACGACGCGCGCGCGCTGGCCGGACGCCTGCGCGATGTGGTCCAGACCGCTCGCGCGGTCTTCGCCGAAGGATCGGCGCCTCTGGACCAGGCCGCAGCCGCCTTGGCCGAGCTCATCGAAGCGATCGCGGGCGGGGCGGCCTGGGCGGGTCGAGACGGCGAGGCCGCTTCCGGCCTGCTCGGCGCCCTGATGGAACAGGGCGCGGCCCTGGGCGCGGTGACGCCCGAGGATCTGGATCGCCTTGTCAGCCAGCTGATCGCCGCCGAGACGGTGCGGTCGGGCGGCGCGAACCAGCCCCGCCTGCGCATCTTGGGCGCCATCGAGGCACGGCTGGCGCGGGCGGATCTGATGATCCTGGCGGGACTGGAGGAGGGGGTCTGGCCACGCCCCGCCCCGACCGATCCCTTCCTGTCGCGGCCCATGCGCAAGGCCCTGGGCCTGCCTGCGCCCGAGCGCCGGCTGGGCCAGACGGCGCAGGACTTCGTCCAAGCGGCGTCCGCGCCCGAGGCCGTGCTGGTGGTGCGAGAGCGGCGCGGCGGCCAGCCGGCGGTGCGCTCGCGCTGGCTGTGGCGGCTGGAGATGCTGGTCGGCGGAGCCAACGCCGAAACGACGCCCGTCGCCCTGGCGCCGCCCGAAAATCTGCTGGCGCTGACCCGCGCGCTGGACGCGCCTGCGCGCGCCACGCCCGACTACGCCCGACGGCCCGAACCACGCCCGCCCGTGCATCGCCGGCCGCGCAAGCTGCCGGTGACCAGCATAGAGCGTTGGGTGCGCGACCCCTACGCCATCTACGCCTCGCGCATCCTGGGCCTGCGAAAGCTGGATCGGCCGGGCGCCTCGGCCGAGGCGATGGCGCGCGGCTCCGCCATTCACGCCGCCGTGGAGCGGGTGGTCGACACCTGGCCGCACGCCCTGCCCGACGACTGCGCCGGTCAGATCGAAGAATGGCTGATCGAGGCCCTGGACGAAGCCGGCTTCGAAGAGCACGCCATGGCGCGCGAGCGGCCGCTGGCGGCCAACTGCGCCCGCTGGCTGGAGCGGTTCGAGCGGGAACGACGCGCGCGCGGGGCCAGCGTGATGGTCGAACAGTCCGGCGCCCTGACCTTTGACGCGCCTGGCGGTGCTTTCACCGTCACTGCAAAGGCCGACCGGATCGAACTGGACGCCGATCGCGCCGCGATCATCGACTTCAAGACCGGTTCAGCCCCGAGCGCCAAGGTAGTCGCCGTCGGCTTCGCGCCGCAGCTGACCCTTGCCGCCGCCATCCTGGCCGAGGGCGGCTTCCCCGCGCCGCCGAGCGAGGCGTCGGAACTGCTCTATGTCCAACTGACCGGGCGGCGCGAGCCGGGCGTCGTCAAGGATGTCGGCGGCGATGACCCGAAGGGCCTTATCACGCGGGAGCTTGAGCGGCTGAAGGCGGGCGTCGCCCTGTTCGACGAGGAATCCACCCCCTATCGCAGCTGGGTGGCGCGGCAATTCATGGGCAACTTCGGCGGCAACTACGACCACCTCGCCCGGGTATGGGAGTGGCATGTGGTCGGTGGCGAAGAGGCGCCCGTGGAATGAGCATTCCGACGCCCAGCCCTGCCGACATTGCGCGCGCCAATCAGGCCGTGGCCGCCGACCCCGGTCTGTCGGTCTTCGTCACCGCCAACGCAGGCTCGGGCAAGACCTCGACCCTGGTCGACCGGGTGGCCCGGCTGCTGCTGAAACGCGTGCGGCCGGGCGACATCCTGTGCATCACATACACCAAGGCCGCGGCCGCCGAGATGCAGGGCCGGTTGTTCGACAAGCTGGGCGGCTGGGCCGTGGCCGACGACCGGGTTCTGGCGGCCTCGCTGGCGGCGCTGGACGGACGGGATCCGGAGGCCCTGACGGCCGAGGAGCTGTCCGAGGCGCGCCGTCTGTTCGCGCGAGCGCTGGAGACGCCTGGCGGCCTCAAGATCCAGACCATCCACGCCTTTTGCGAAAGCCTGCTGCGGCGCTTCCCGCTCGAGGCCGGGGTGGCGCCGGGCTTCGAGGTGCTGGAGGACCAGGCGGCCCTGGCCCTGTCGCATCGGGCGCGAGCCGATCTGGCCCGCGTTGCGCTGAACCAGCCCGACGGCCGTGTCGGCCGGGCCTATTCACATTTTGCTGTCGAACTGGCGTTCGACGCCTTCAACGCCCTGCTGGGGGAGATCGAGGCGAAGCGCGAAAGCCTGAACGCTTATCTGCTGGCCGTCGCCGAAGGCCGCGCACCCAGTCCTTATCATTTGACGGGGGTGACGCCGGACGAAACGCCGGAGGCTCTGGCTGACGACTTCATGCGTTACCTGGACCGCTCTGCCTGGAATGCCGCAGCCGAGGCTATGGCGACGGGCGGCATCATGGACCAGCGCTGCGCCGAGCGCATGAAGGCGGCCGAGCAGGACTGGACATTCGACAGCCTTGGTCAGGTTTTCCTGACATCAGGAAAGCCGCGCAAGCAGCTGACGACCAAGGGCTCGCCCCCCGGGGCGGTCGATCTGCTGACCCGCGTTTCGGATCAGTATCTGGCGACACTGGAGCGGGTGCGAGCGGCGCGTGTGGCCGAGGCGACCATGATGGTGCTGGCGTTGGCCGACGAACATCACGCCCTGTACGAATCCGCCAAGAGCGAGGCGGGCGCGCTTGACTTCACCGACCTTGTGGGCCGCACGGCCGACCTGCTGACCAAGCGAGCCGACGCCGCCTGGGTGCTCTACAAGCTGGACGGCGGCATCGAGCATGTCCTGATCGACGAGGCCCAGGACACGGCGCCCGAGCAATGGGCGATCGTGCGCGCCCTGACCGAGCCCTTCTTCGCCGGAGACGGAACCGAGCGGCGCACGGATCTGCCCGCCCGCACCGTGTTCGCCGTCGGCGACGAGAAACAGTCGATCTATTCCTTTCAGGGCGCTCGCCCCGAGCAGCTGAGACAGGAGGCGCGCTATTACGAGAGCGTCGTGCTTGGCGCCGGCGAGCGATTTCAGGAGGTCCCCCTCGACACCTCCTTCCGCTCGACCGAAGAGGTGCTGGCCTTCGTCGACGCCGCATTCCTGAACCCGGCCCGCACCCGCGCCCTGGTCGGCGAGACGGGCGAGATCGCAACCCACCGACCGGCCCGTCTGGGCCAGCACGGCGCCGTGGACCTGTGGCCGCTGTTCCACGAACCGCAGGTGGACGAGGACGAAGCCTGGCGTCAGCCGGTCGATCAGGAGGGCGAGCGTAGCGCCCGCAAGCAGCTGGCCCGGGCGCTGGCGCGGGAAATACGGCGTCAGGTCGAGGCGGGCGTAGTGATCCATGACCGCAAAGTCGACGGCGGTGCGCGTCCCGTCCGCTACGGCGACTTCCTGGTGCTGGTGCGCCGGCGCGACGCCACGTTCGAGGAGATCATCCGCGCCCTGAAGACCGAGGGCGCCCCCGTGGCGGGGGCGGACCGGTTGAAGCTGAACGCTCACATCGTGTTCGATGATCTGATGGCGCTGGCCCGGTTCGCCCTCTATCCGGAGGATGACCTGAGCCTGGCGGAGATTCTGCGCGGGCCGTTCTGCGACGTGCCGGACTTCGGCCCGCCGCATGCTCTGTATCCCCTGGCGGACGCCGAGGCGCGGCGCGGCCGGAGCCTGTGGCGGAGCCTGCGCGAGCGCGCTGAAGAGCATCCGCAATGGGCCCAGGCGCGCGACCTCGCCGCCGCCCTGATCGCCACGCGGGGCCGCGATCCGCTTGCCTTCTTCTCTTTGGCGCTGAACCGGCTGGGGCCGGACGGGCGATCCGGACGGGCGCGCATCCTGGACCGCCTGGGCCGCGAGGCCGAGGAGGCAATCGACGAAACCCTGTCGCAGGTGCTGGCCGCCGAAAGTCGCGGCGGGACCGACCTTGAGACCTGTCTGTCCCTGCTCGAACAGGCCGACGTCGAGGTGAAGCGCGAAATGGAGGGTGCGCGCGACGAGGTGCGGGTCATGACGGTGCATGGCTCCAAGGGCCTGGAGGCGCCGATCGTCATCCTTCCCGACACCACCGGCAAGGCGAAGCCGCAGGGACCCAGTCTGATGGCGGTCGATCTGGACGGCGACGGCCAGGCCTGGCTGATGTGCCCGTCGGCCAAGGAGCAGGACTGCGCGGCGTCCGCGGCCGCCCGTCAGGCCCGGATCGATCGCGCCGACGCCGAGTCCCTGCGTCTGCTCTACGTCGCCCTGACGCGCGCCCGCGAATGGGTCATCGTCATGGGCCGCGCCATGCGCAAGCCCAAGGAGGGCTTCGAACCCGGCTCTTGGTGGGATGTGATCGCGCAAACCTTCGTCGCGCTCGGTGAAGCCGGTCAGACCCGCGAGATCGGGGACGGCCGACGGCGGTTCGGCCAGGATCCGCTCGAAACCGCACGCCTCGACGTCGCCGCCGGCTCGGCTCCCGTCGTGCCGGATTGGGCACGAAGCGCGCCCGCGCCTGACGCGGGCGCCCGGCTGACCGCGCCTTCGCGTCTGGGCGGCGACCTGGGCTCAAGCGCGCCGTCGCCGCTGGCGCGGGCTGCGGGCGGGCTGGGCCGGTTCCGGCGCGGCGACCTTATCCACCGCTTGCTGGAGCGCCTGCCCGAGGCCGATCCAGCCCTGTGGCCCGAGCTGGCGCGCCGGCTATTGGCGCGCGAGGCCGACCTGTCAGACGCCCAACGCGAGGAGATGACCGGCGCGGCCCTGGGGGTTCTGAACGACCCGCGCTTCACCGCCGTCTTCGGGCCGGGCTCGCGCGCCGAGGTGGCCCTGACCGGCGCGGCGCCCGGATTGCCGGCCGGCGTGGTCCTGTCGGGCCGGATCGACCGACTGGTGGTGACGCCGGAAAGCGTGTTGGTCGTTGACTACAAGACCAACCGGCCCGCGCCGGACCGCATAGAGGACGCCGACCCGGCCTATGTGCTGCAACTGGCGGCCTATCGCGCGGTCCTGATGCGGCTGTATCCCGACCGCCCGGTCGAGGCGGCGCTGGTGTGGACCGACGGCCCGCGCCTGACGCCGGTTCCGGCCGAGATGATGGACGCCGCCCTTGGCGCGGCGGCGCGCGCGGGCTAGGCCACGCTTCGTCCCCGAGAACGATACGGAGCCCGCCCATGCGCCGCCCGACCCGCGCCCTCGTTTCCACCTTGGCCGTCATCGGCCTGCTGGCCGGCTGCGCGCCCGTGGCGACGACCGCGCCGACGCTGGGCGAAGCGCCCGCAGCGGCCCCCGCGCGGGGGCCGTTCGTATCGGCGGCGAATCCACTGGCGGTCGAGGCGGGGCTGAAGATTTTGAACGCCGGCGGGTCGGCGGTCGATGCGGCCGTGGCGATCCAGGCGGTGCTTGGTCTGGTAGAGCCGCAGAGCTCGGGCCTGGGCGGCGGCGCCTTCATGATGCATTTCGACGCCGCCACCGGCGACATCACGGCCTATGACGGCCGCGAGACGGCGCCGGCCTCGGCCACGCCCGAGCTGTTCTTCGAAAACGGCCGGCCGCTGGATTTCCGCGACGCGGTGCTGTCGGGCCGCTCGACCGGCGCGCCGGGCGCCGTGCCGATGCTGGCCCAGGCCCAGAAGGATCACGGCCGGCTGCCATGGTCGGAGCTGTTCGCCGACGCCGAACGTCTGGCCCGCGACGGCTTCGTCGTCAGCCCGCGCCTGGCCGGCATGATCTCGAGCAGCGCGCCCCAGGCCGCGACGCCGGACGCCCGCGCCTATTTCACTCGGCCCAACGGCCAGCCGTACCAGGCCGGCGACACCCTGAGGAACCCCGCCTACGCCGAGACCGTCTCGGCCATTGCCCGTGACGGCGCCGCCGCCCTTCAGACCGGCCGCATCGCCCGCGAGATCGTCCAGGCCGTGCGCCGCGATCCGCGCCCGGGCGCCCTGACCGAGGCGGACATCGCCGGCTATGAGCCGCTGGAGCGCGGCGCCCTGTGCCGCCCCTATCGCGTCTATGTCGTCTGCGTCCCGCCGCCGCCGTCCAGCGGCCTGGCGCTGCTTCAGCTGCTGGCCATGGCCGAGAAGACCCCGGATATCCAGCGCGGCCCGAACAGCCCCGAGGCCTGGGTCGCCTTCGGCCGGCTGCAGAAGCTGATGTACGCCGACCGCGACCGCTACGTCGGCGATCCCGCCTTCGCCCGCGTGCCGGTGCAGGGTCTGCTGGACGACGGCTATGTCGCCTCGCGCGCGGCCATGGTCCCCGGCCTGCGCGGCGCGCCCGAGGCGGGCAATCCCCCCGGCGGCGTCTTCACCGGCGCCGACGCCACCCAAGAGCCTGCCGGCACCTCGCACTTCGTCGTGGTGGACGCCCGGGGCAATGCAGTCAGCATGACCACCACGGTGGAGAGCGTGTTCGGCTCAGGCCGGATGGCGGCGGGCTTCTTTCTGAACAATCAGCTGACCGACTTCTCCCTGACGCCCACGGACGCTCAGGGCCGCCCGGCCGCCAACGCCGTGGCGGCGGGCAAGCGGCCGCGCTCGTCGATGAGCCCGGTGATCGTCCTGGACAGCCAAGGCCGCTTCGTCGCCGCCCTCGGTTCGCCCGGCGGCAACTCCATCCTGGCCTATAACGCCAAGGCCCTGATCGGCGTTCTGGACTGGGGTCTGCCGCTGCAGCAGGCCTTCGACCTGCCCAATCTGGTCGTGCGCGGCGAGAGCGTGGGGGCCGACACCGACCTGTTCGACCCTGCGATCCGCGAAGCGCTTGGCGAGGCCGGCATGGCGCTCAGGCCCAATGCGTCGGAAACCTCGGGCCTGCATGGAGCAGTCTGGCGTGATGGCCGCTGGGACGGCGGCGCGGACACCCGCCGCGAAGGCGTGGCGCGCGAACGCTAGACGATCAGCGACCGGGCTTGATCGACAGCTGGAAGGCGACCAGGCCTTCGGTGACGTCATTATCTATGCCGTGGCCCGAGCGCATTCCGCGCGCCTCGATCTCGCGGTAGACGACGCCGAAAGAGCTGTGCATGGCGCCCTTGCGGAATGCGACCCCCACCGACGCGTCGCCCAGGAACGCGCCGGTGTCCTGGCTCATGCCCGACCGCGCGAAGTCCCCGTCCCGGTTGCGGGCGAAATTGTATCCGACCGCACGGCCCGACCCGGCGGCGTAGACGTACCAGCGGGGCCGTTCGCCGAAGGCTTCACCCCCGTCCTGAACCAGCTTGTTCAGTCCCGAACCGATGCGCAGAGTGGCGCCCGCCTCTGCGGATCGCCCTTCTGAGCCGACGCCAAAGCCCGCGTGCGGCGTCAAACTGACCTCCAGGCCCGAGGCCGTGCGGCTGACCGGCCCGGTCCAGCCCCGGACGTAGCGGAGGTCGTAGCCGCCCGCGTCGAGAACTTCGGCCTGGCCCGCTGCGACCGGCACCGGGGCGCCATCCAGGCGACGGACAACGCCCGTGGTGGTCAGGCTGACCCGGTCAGCGAAACCGTCGCCCTCAAGCCAGACATCGCGGCGGCTGGCCGCCGCGAACGGCGTGTCGGAGAGGCGCAACGCCTCGACATCGACCGCCGGCCCGAACGGACCGTCCAGGGCGGCGTCGAACCGCGCCTGGCGGTCCAGACGCATCAGAGCGCTGCCGATCTGATCGCTGGCAGATTCGCTCCAGGCCGAGGGCGCAAAGGTCTGGGCCGAGGCTGCGGCCGCCATGGCCACCCCCGCTCCAAGTCCCGCCATCCCGGCCAAAACACGCATCAACGGTCCCCTCGATCCGCCTGCACGCGTCACCCTGCACCGGTTAACGGCGAAGAGTCCACGGCCATTTTGCGGACACGATCCTGACATCAGGCGGCAAACGCGGCGCCGCTGCGGATCGTTCCGCAGCGACGGCCAGCCTGACGGGGACGTTATCGGTCGTGAGGACGGCTCAAGCGCGCCTTATTGGCAGGCCAGGCATTCCTCGTAGTCCGTCTTGGCGACGGCGAAGAGGTCGGGCTGGTTCAGGTCGACGTCAGCCTCGGCCTTGTCCTCGGCGCCGGCGAAGGCCGCGCGCTGAACCGACTTGGAGCGCAGGTAGTAAAGCGACTTCACGCCCCGCTCCCAGGCCTGCCAGTGGAGCATGTGCAGGTCCCACTTGTTCACGTCGCCGGGGATGAACAGGTTGACCGACTGGGCCTGGCAGATGTCGGCCGAGCGGTCCGCCGACAGCTCGACGATCCAGCGCTGATCCAACTCGAAGGCGGTCTTGAAGACCGACTTCTCGTCGTCGCTCAGACTATCCAGATGCTGGACCGAGCCTTCGTGCTCCAGGATCGAGGACCAGACGGCGTCGGTGTTCTGGCCCTTGGCGTCCAACAGCTCTTCCAGATACGGGTTCTTGACCGCGAACGAGCCCGACAGGGTCTTGTGGGTGTAGATGTTGGCCGGGATCGGCTCGATGCCGGCTGACGTCCCGCCGCAGATGATCGAGATCGAGGCGGTCGGGGCGATCGCCAGCTTGTGGCTGAACCGCTCCATCACGCCGCGCTCGGCGGCGTCTTCGCAAGGGCCTTTCTCTTCGGCCAGCTTGACGCTGGCCTTGTCGGCCTCGCGACGCAGGTGCTTGAACAGCCGCATGTTCCACGACTTGGCCATGGCCGATTCAAAGGCCACGCCCTGCGACTGCAGGAAGGAGTGGAAGCCCATCAGGCCCAGACCCACCGAGCGTTCGCGCTTGGCCGAATAGACGGCGGCCTTCATGTCGGCGGGGGCGCGCTGGATGAAGTCTTCCAGCACATTGTCCAGGAAGCGCATCACGTCCTCGATGAAGCGCGGCTCCTCGCGCCACTCCAGGAACATCTCGGCGTTGACCGAGGACAGGCAGCAGACCGCGGTCCGATCCACGCCCCGGTGGTCGCGGCCGGTGTGCAGCATGATTTCCGAGCACAGGTTGGACTGTTTGACCGACAGGCCCAGGTCCTTCTGGTGCTGCGGCATCTGCCGGTTCACCGTGTCGGAGAAGATCAGATAGGGCTCGCCGGTTTGCAGGCGGATCTCCAGGATTTTCTGCCACAGCGAGCGGGCGTCCACCGTCTTCCTGACTTCGCCGGACTTGGGCGAGACGAGGTCGAAGGTCCGGCCGTCGCGCACCGCCTCCATGAAGGCGTCGGTGATGTTGATGCCGTGGTGCAGGTTCAGGGACTTGCGGTTGAAGTCGCCCGACGGCTTGCGGATCTCCAGGAACTCTTCGATCTCGGGGTGGTGGACGTCCAGATAGACGGCGGCCGAGCCGCGACGCAGCGACCCCTGGCTGATCGCCAGCGTCAGGGAGTCCATCACGCGGATGAAGGGGATGATGCCCGAGGTCTGGCCCGCGCCCTTGACCTTCTCGCCGATCGAGCGGACGCCACCCCAATAGGTGCCGATGCCGCCGCCGTTCGAGGCCAGAGAGACGTTCTCGTTCCAGACGTTCTGAATGCCGTCCAGCGAATCGCCCACGGCGTTCAGGAAGCACGAGATCGGCAGACCGCGATCCGCCCCGCCGTTCGACAGCACAGGCGTCGAAGGCATGAACCACAGCTTGGACATGTAGTCATAGACGCGCTGGGCGTGCTCGTGGTCGTCGGCGAAGGCCGTGGCGACGCGCGCGAACATGTCCTGATAGGACTCGCCCGGCAGCAGATAGCGGTCTTCCAGCGTCTTCTTGCCGAAGTCGGTCAGCAGATCGTCTCGCGACCGATCCAGCTGAATCGAGGGCACGACGGACAGCAGGGGACGGACGGGCTCCGTCGTCGCAACCGTCTGGATTTCCACTGTCTTCAACGCTTCGCCGCCAGCCATTAGAGCCCCCATCGCCTGCCATTCACACTACATGTTGTGTCTGGTCTGCTTAACAACGACTAAATCACCGGTTTGAGGGGGCGCCAAGAGCCGTTATTTCGCGTTCGACCCGAGATTTTCGGTTGACCGTCGCCCGAACGCGATTCGCGTCCCGTCACAGTGGCGTTTTGTTCGGTTCGGCCGATTATCCACACGCTCCGGAATTCTTTTGGATGGAACGGCGAAGCCCTCATGCCCATTAAGCTTGGCCATGATCACCGAGCTTCGTTCTCACGTCTGGCGCGCCTGCCGTCTGGCGCGCGCCGAGATCGCCGCCCTATCGGCGCTTCTGATTCTCACCGGAGGCGTGCTGGCCTTCGTGGAGCTGGCTGATCTGATGGCCGATGAGGACGGCCGGCGGTTCGACCGCGCCATCCTGGACGCCCTTCGCCCCTACGCCGATGAACCGGGGCGGCCCTGGGGTCCCTGGTGGCTGCACGAGGCGGCGGCCGACATCACGGCTCTGGGAGGCATCGCCGTCCTGGGTCTGTTCGCCCTGATCGCCGTGGGCTTTCTGATAATGACCGCCAAGCGGCTGTCCGCCGTTCTGCTCGTGGCGGGCCTGGCCGGCGGCGTCGTGCTGAGCGAGGGCCTCAAGGCGGTGTTCGAGCGTGAGCGGCCGCCCGCGCCGTTCCAGGTGGTGGAGACGCTGAACGCCAGCTTCCCTTCAGGCCACGCCCTGTTGGCGACCGTATTCTATCTAACGCTGGGCGTGATGTTGACCCAGGCCTTTCCCCGGCGACGGTTCAAGGCCTACGCGCTGGGCGTCGGCGTGCTCTTGGCTCTGATGGTTGGCGTCACGCGCGTCTACCTCGGCGCACACTGGGCCACAGACGTCATCGCCGGCTGGTGCGTCGGCGCGGCCTGGGCCATGGCCCTTTGGCTGACGGCCTACGCCGTGCAGCGAATGGCGGCGCGGCGGCTCGCCAAGGGATCGAACTTGCGAGACGACTGAGGTCCGCCTCAATCCACCGGCAAGGCGTCCGGCGCTGCGGGCAGACCGTTGGCCGGCCCCGCGCTGTCGGGCGCGCTGCGGACGCCGCGCCAATGCTTGGCTTCTTCCTCAGGACTGATGCGCAGCATCTGCGGCGCGGATCGGTTGAAGGCCTGGGTGTTGTCGGTGCGCACGATCACCGAACGCGCGCCGTCCCAGATCATGTGCAGGGCCACATACAGAACGATGACAAGGCCGATATAGGCGATCCAGCGGTGCTTGTTCAGCAGCTTGGCGATGAAGGTCGCGGCCAGGCCCATCAGGGCGATCGACAGGACCAGACCGAAGACCATGATCCAGGGGTGGTCGTGCGCCGCGCCGGCGACGGCCAGCACATTGTCCAGGCTCATGGTCAGGTCGGCGATCATGATCTGCAGAAGGGCCGCGCCGAAGGTCTTGCGCTTCAGGCCCAGCGCCTCGGGGCTGGGGCCGTGGCCATGTTCGATCGACTGGGCCAGTTCCAGCTCGGCCTGAGCCTCCGCCTGATCATGGGTCGCCTGCTCGCGCAGTTCGCGCCACATCTTCCAGCAGACCCACAGCAGCAGGAAGCCGCCCGCCAGCAACAGGCCGACCACGGCCAGCAGTTGCACCGTGATCAGAGCCAGACCGATGCGCATGACGACGGCGGCGGCCAGGCCGATCAGAATGGCCTTGCGGCGCTGCTCCTGCGGCAGGGCGGCGGCGGCCAAGCCGACGGCGACGGCGTTGTCGCCCGCCAGCACCAGGTCGATCATCAGCACCTTGGCCAAGGCCGAGAGCTGGCTGAGGAGTTCGGGGGTCAGCAAGGCGTCCATGGCCGCGCCTTAGGCCCGGCTCCGCCCTGCGTCAATCTGTCAACCGGCGGGTTTGCGGCCTTGTGCGCGCGCCGCTTCGTATAGCGCGACGGCGGCGGCGTTGGAGACGTTCAGGCTCTCGAAACCGCCGGGCATGGGAATCTTGGCCATCACCTCGCAATGCTCGGCCACCAGCCGGCGCACGCCGTCGCCCTCCGAGCCCATGACCAGCACCGTGGGCCGATGGTCCAGGGCTTGCTCCAGCGTGTGCTCCGCATCGCCATCGAGGCCCACGGCGCGCCAGCCGTACTCGGCCAGGGTCTCCAGCGCACGGCTCAGATTGGTCACGCGGGCGTGCGGGAGGCGCTCCGTCGCGCCGACGGCCGCCTTGGCCAGGGCGCCGGCCAGGGCCGGGGCGTGCCTGTCCTGAACCACGATGCCGCGCGCGCCAAAGGCCAGGGCCGAGCGGAAGATGGCGCCGACATTCTGCGGGTCGGTCAGCTGGTCCAGCATGACGATCAGACCGTCTGCCGGTTCGGCGAGGTCCCGCAGGTCCACGCCCTCCAGCGGCTGAACCTTGAAGGCCAGACCCTGGTGCACGGCGCCGGCGGGCAGCAGCCGGGTCAGGGCCTGGACGTCCACGACCTCGATGCGGTGGCCGTGAGCCAGGCCGTCGCGCTCGATCTCGGCGGCCCGCTCCTCCGTCGCCATCAGCCGGCCCATGCCGCGACGCGCCGGATTGGCCAGGGCGGCCAGCACCGGGTGGCGCCCCCACAGGAAGTTGTCGCCCTCGGGCTTGCCGCGTCCGACGCGGGGCGTGGCTTCGGCCGTGTGCGGGCCGCGCTCGGAGCCTTTGGAAGGACGGTCCAGACGGCCTGCGGGCCGCTTCTGAAAGACCTGCTTTTTACCGGCTTTCCGGTCGTTGCGTTCGTAGTTCGACGACACTATAAGACGCCCTCCGATTTGGGGCCCCAGGGCCTTCGGGTCAGGCGCACCCTCTATTACAGGCGCGTCCGACAGCGAAGGTTTTTGTTCCGCGCGGTCGTTTCGACCGTCGGTTCAGCCTCGGAACGGTGTCGAAAACGCGCGCGGGGGAATGTCCCGAGCGGCAAAGGGGGGGGACTGTAAATCCCCTGCGTAAGCTTCGCAGGTTCGAGTCCTGCTTCCCCCACCACGCGCTTTTTCGAACACGGCTCCGGGCGAGGCCGCACTGAGGAGCGGAACGTCAGGCCGGCAGCGGTCCTGCGTTCTTTCTGCGCGGGTATAGCACAATGGTAGTGCAGCAGCCTTCCAAGCTGAGGATGTCGGTTCGATCCCGTCTACCCGCTCCAGGTTTTTGATGAGCATGACGCCCATCCGACGAACGGACCCGGGCCATTAAGGAGTTTGGCCATGGCCAAGGAAAAGTTCGAACGTAACAAGCCGCACTGCAACATCGGCACGATTGGTCACGTTGACCACGGCAAGACGACGCTGACGGCGGCGATCACGATGACGCTGGCCAAGTCGGGCGGCGCGG
>JAESGH010000231.1_pt1 | contig 96092 bp, 84 predicted proteins | sample 9269641 | NCBI WGS metagenome assembly JAESGH01 (sample SAMN14515345, study PRJNA621665) | algae metagenome | isolation source: Phormidium tanganyikae FI6-MK23 and co-occurring heterotrophs from granitic... | place: USA: Fort Irwin, California | collected 1998-05-24 | reverse complement strand
TCCTTTCTCTGGCTTCTAAACTATTCTGTTGTATAAGGTTCAGGCACTGGTGAAGTGCTTCGCTCTCGCTTGGCTTCCCTCACCGCTTAACCAATATAGCGTGAGGGACAGGAGGGTGTCAAGCACATTCAATAAGAAAATTTGGAAAAGCGACTCTAGCCCCGCTGTGTAAGACTCTCAAGAATTTTGGTGCAGAGAGCTTGAGTAACAGATTCGGCAGTTTCTTCGTCGCTCTCTTGCTGGAATGAAGGGGCCTTGTTCTGGTAGATTTTGTCGTCCGTGAATGTCGATCGAGCCAAAAAGAGCTTCAGAAACGCTCGGTGAATTAGTAAAGAGCGGCCCGTAAAGCCAGGGCTCGACGGTAGCAGGGCTTGACACGGTGTTATCGATTGATGGAATTGGACAAGGTGCGGACGGTTAGGACTTGGGGAGGAGTGGCATCGGGAGGATAGAGGAAATCAACCTCAACTGATCGCGTTGCATTTGGAGGAAGGGTCAGATTGAGCAAGGAATCGCCTTTCTGACCGCGACGTTGAACAAGGTGGATAAAGCGGGTTTGGAGAATGGAGCGATCGTCAAGATAACGAAGGCGGACGGTTCCACGGAAGAAGATGCGGAGGTCGGGTGGACTCAGGAAAACGAGTTCGTTGCGGCTGCGATCTTGTTTGATTGGGGTTTCAATCGATAATGAGATGGTTTGATTTTGGCGAGTGGTATTTCGCAGTGGAAGCGTAAGGCCGTAGTGAATTGCGTAGTTTCCATTGGCGAGGTAGGCGGTGTCAGGATAACGCACTAGCATAGGAGCGCTTTGGATTTGTCCGGTGGCAAAAGTGCCTTGCTCTAATGTACTTAAACCGTAGGAGAAGGCGCGACCAGGGTTTGGAATACTAAGATAATCTTGGCGATTATCGGTAATTTGAGTCCTCCATTCGGAACCTTTGGAGACCCCCGCAACGCGACCGTAGGTGATACTGGTGCTTTTGGAGTTGGGCGGCGAGGGGGGGATGTCTCTTGGCCCTGCGACTCCGGCGTTTACAAGTAGATTCAGCCATTCTTCGATCGTGGGAACTCGCTCGGTTCGGTTGGGATTGAGCGGGGCGAACATGGCGAGTGTGGCAACGTAAACGGGCGCGTTACTAGCGAGGCGCATTAACGTCGATCGACCATTTGAGGTTGGCGTGACCGTCCCTGCTGGAATCGGAAGATTCATCAGCATTTGAGCTTGTTTCGGCGGGATTACCATGAGAGTTGGGAGGTTGCCTTGTCTACGTCCGCGCAAAATGTCGCTGACAACGCGGCTGCCGGGGCCCGCAAAGACAGTTCCTAATGGATCTTCAACGTAGGCAGGAAGATCGATAAAAAGGGCATCAGGGCGAGTCAGGTAAGTTGCTGCCTGAGAGACATCGATTTGAACGGGTCGATCGTTAGGGTTGTAAACGACGATGCCCTGGAAGAGCGATCGTGTTTGGCTCGGATTACTAGCTCTAGAAATGTGATGCGCAAAAATATCGAATCTGCCGTTGAAGGCGTAATTCAAATGTGCAGCAGGAACGCGCATTCCTTGGGATGGAAAAGTAGAAAGCAGAATTCCTTCAGTCAGAACGACTTCAGGACTGTTGCTATTAAAGACAGGAATATCATCGAGCTTGCCGGGAAGAACGCGGATTTCTTGAGCTTCGATAAACTCTTGAGGCGGAACGTTTTCTTGGGGTGGGAGTGTTTCCTGGTTGGTGGGCTGGGGAGCAACAATCGGAGGGGGAAGGATTGGAACTCTTGGAGCGAGTTGGGCAAGCGGAGAAATGGGCAGAAACGGAAACATGGAGACACTACCAACCAACTTGGATCAATTTAAGTGGGCAACGATCGTCAAAAATGCTACCCCTATATAGCCCCATTTTTTACATTCTTTGCCTTAATTAAGCATAGAATTTGTCGCAAGCTCACATTTCATTTCTGTTGTTATGGTGCAAATCTGCATTGAGACCCGAAGTTCGATCGTTAAACTGCGATCGATTCAAAACATCTTCGGTCTAGTCTTATCGATTACCAGCGTTAATTTTGTCGGCTTGGGACTATTTCCTCAGTCTGCGATCGCGGCTCCGAAGGACAGCGATTATTGTGAAGGTCGGCTAAAAGATGGCTGGCTTACTGGGGTTTACACTTGTCTATTTCCGAGCGGGAGTCGGTTTCAGGGAAGTCTTCGTCAGCACGATCGAGAAGGGCAAGGCGCGTTTATTTATCCAGATGGAACCCGATGCGAAGGAAATTTTCAGGATAATGCGCTGAATGGGCGCGGGGTTTGTCAGTTTGCGAGTGGGAATCGATATGAAGGGGAATTTCGACAGAATGTGCGGGAAGGGCAAGGCGCATTTATCTATCGAGACGGAACGCGATGTGAGGGAAGTTTTCGATCAAATGCTTTGACCGGAGTTGGGCGCTGTTTGTTTGCGAGTGGGAATCGATACGAAGGGGCGTTTCAAAATAATGTGCGGCAGGGGCGCGGGGTGTTCGTGTATACGAACGGAACGCGCTGTGAAGGGGAGTTTCGGCAGAATGCGATGAGTGGATTTGGGATCTGTCGGTATCCGAACGGCGATCGATATGAGGGAGCGTTTCAGAAAAATCAGCGGAATGGTCGTGGGGTTTATATTTTTGCGAATGGAAGACGATCGCAAGGGATTTGGAGCAATGGAAGCTTGCCGCAAGTTCGACCACCGCAGCCAAGATCGAATCCTCGCCCGAAAGTGCGATCGCCTCAACGCCGCCCAACTCGATAAATCTTTCTGGATTGTGAATGCGGTAAACTTTTTCATTCGTTGAAATTCGGCTCATCGATTAAAATCAGGGCTAATCGAGCGAAGTCCGCTGAAGGTTGAAGGGAAAACTTGTCCCTGGGAACGTGAACAGACTAGCATCGGAACAAAGTTACGTAGCAAGCCACATCTGAGCGGTTCGGGGTGGCACAAGCAGAGAGAAAGTATCTCCTGAAAGAGTCATTTCCTGTTTGTGGATCAAATCGCGATATTGACCCGGATTCTTTAGTCCCCAAGTTGCAAAATCTGCCCATTGATTCGAGTTACTTTTGTTAATTGCAACAATGCCGTTCTCTCCTCTTCGGAAGACAAGTAGCACATCACTCTCGTAAATCACTTGCTGAGATTGTCCATGGACTGCATTGTGAAACTGAATCATTGAAATGATGTTCGATCGCTGATACACATCTAACCAGCGATCGCGATCTTCAGGATATTTTGACTCGTTGTGATCTGAATAGATCAGAGGCACGCCACCATCGCGACCGAGGATGTAAGCATGAGCTAACTGCTCATCGATTGGGTCGAACAACCAAGAGCGAAAGCCATCATTGTGAGGAATATCGTGATTAACAACAAAGGTGACAGAACGATTCCAAGGCAGGGCATTACCTTGATTTTGTGGATTTGCCAAAGCGCGGAGTGAACCACCAAAACCAAAGGCTTCTCGAATCGTTTGGAATAGTGGGAAATCGTAGGCTGAAATCCAGGTTTCTTGCAGAAAGGGATCGAGGAAAGTATCTTCATCTCGATCGCTTCCGGTCAACACTTCGCCAAACCAAAACAAGTCTCGAAACGCTGCTGTATCGGCAACACTATCAATCATTCGCTCAGTCAAATGTTTGATCGCATCAATACGAAATCCATCAAATCCCATTTCGACGAGCGCTTCAACCATCAAATGCTGCTGTTTCAACACCCAATCCGAGTCCTTCAGATCAGGCAATCCCGATAGATTTTGGTACTGTACGGCTCCGCGATCTGACCATTCACCACCGTCGATCTCTCCTGCTTGATTAAAGTCCCACGGAGAAAACAAACCCTCACTCAAATCACCATACAATCGGTTCTCAGCGAATAAATCGGGTTCGGCTTCGTAGCGTGCAAGTTCCGCTTCTCCTGGGAAATTAAAGCGATCGTCACGCGCTTCATTTGCCATATGATTGATTACCAGATCGGCATACACTTGCACTCTCGAACTTCCACTATGACAAGCTTCGATCAATCGTTCTAGATCGCGCTTGCCTCCGAGATAAGACAACAGCACCCGATAATCTTTCGGTTGATAGCGTTGCCACCATTGGTCGCCTTTGGGATCAGAGTAAAGCAGCGGCGGAATCAATATCGCCCCGAATCCAGCCTCACGAATCGCATCAAGGTTATCAATAATATCCGTATAACGCCAATTGAAAGCATGGAGGGTCACATTAGGCATGACGATTGCGCTCCTTTTTCTTGAGTGTTGGACGAACGGTGGACAAATTTACCCAACACTACCAGAGAATTACTTGTTTGAAAGAATTTTTAGATAAAAGTCCACCTCAAAAACGTTGCAGCCTGTCCACAAGGTTGATTTATTTCATCCAATACTGTCCACAAAATCACATCTTCAATCCAGAACCGTTTACCAGTGCTAGAGATGCGAACCCCACGATAATCGTTGATGTAGCCTTGAATTTTTGCTTGTGCTAAAAGCCGCGATCGCTCTTCTTGGCTTACAGGTTCCGCTGATTTTCTCGATGGTGTTCGCGTAAACGTTTCCCAATCCATTTCCCACAGCGTTAAAGCTTGTTGATTGCCATAGTTAAAAATTGGATCAGGCTCCATTCCATGCGAAACCACGACAAATGGAGCCTCAAACAAAACTTCAGGCATTTCGATTAAAGACTTTCCTGTCCAGTGTTGAAAGCTTTTGATTAACCGTTGAGCGTGTTCAAGGTTCCGATTCATTTCGAGAAGTATTGATCGCAAGACGTATCGCAAGCAGGATAAGCAGTTTGATAGGTACTCGATCGACGACCAAACAGCGCATACCGATTATCGCGAACCTGTGCGTAAACGCGATCGCCGACCCATTTCATTCCCGGCAAATTTCGATAAGCGGTGACAAACACATTCCCAGTCGGCAACAATCGCCCAATTTCTTCGGCTGCATCGCTACCTTGCCATCTGCGATCGGGTTTCGCATTATCAATCAAAATCATACCCATCTCGCAATCTTGGGCCGTGACGTTGAACTGAGCAAGTCCGATTTCGTCTTGCATTGGGAGATATTGGAAGCGATCGCCTTTATCAATTTGTTCAAGAACTTGAACGAGATTCGAGCAAAGATTACAGTGCCCGTCATAAATCACAGTGTAAAGTTTCATCGGCGGAGGCGTTGACGAATACGATCGGTAAAGAGGTCTACTTCTGGTAATCTTAGCTGACTTGCAAGAAGTGCGAAGATTCCAAGCCCGATCGAACCTGCGATCGTCATTTGGGCAAGAGCGAGAAGGAAGCCGTTTAGACCGGAGAGATTTGCGATCGCATTGGACATAAACCAGCTTGCTGTCCCTGCCAAGATGCTACTCGCGGCAAGTCCTAAAATCGGATAGCTCCACTCTAGTAATGGAAGTCCGCCAAGTCTGCGATTCAGAAAATACAATAACGCCAATACTGAAAGAATATTCACACTAACGGTTGCTAAAACAATCCCGACAATGCCAAATGGTTTGTAGAACAGAAAATCAAAGAACGCATTCAAAAAAATATTGACAATACTAATTTTGAATGGAGTATCACCATCCCCAAGCGCGTAAAACACCCGAACCAAAACATCGCGACCGAGATAAACGAACATTCCAACTGCATACGCCATCAGCACCGAAGCGACTAACTGAGTTGCATCAGGTTTGAATGCTCCACGTTCGTAAACGACTCGTACAATCGGAGTTGCTAATGAAATGATCAACGCGCTTAGAGGTAGCATTGCGATCGCGGTAATCAATAATCCTTGCCGAATCCGCGCCTTCAACTGATCCACCTGGCTAGGATCAGTCAATCTAGAGAATATAGGTAAAAACGGCACGAGGATCATATTTGAGAGGAGTCCGAGCGGTGTTTGAACTAAAAGATTGGCATAATCCAAACTCGAAATTGCGGCTACCGCATTCGGTAAAAACGCCGCAAACGTCAAATCTGTAATCACATTAATTTGCAGCATCCCAGACGAGAACAACGCAGGGCCCATCACGCGAAATACCTCCTTCACACCCGGATCATTCCAAATAAATCGAACTCGAAATCGTCCGAGTCCCGATTGTCGCTGCGCCCAAAACTGCGCCAACCACTGTAGAACCGTTCCCGCTAAAGTTCCGATCGCTAAAACCATTCCGCCGATCAGTGCATAATTCGGATTTGTGGCTGACGTTCCCGAAGTCACTAAAAAGATTCCAATCCCGATAATCAACGTCACACTCGAAAGCAGCGGACTGATCGAAGGCAACCAATATTGATCGGCAGCGTTCAGCGTTCCAAACCCAATTCCGATCATGCCTGCAAACCAAGCAATCGGAGCCATGATCCGGAGTTGTTGAATTGCGATCGCTCTCGTTTCTAATCCTTGCGCGGTCTGTTGCAATCCGCTTGCAAGTAGATCAATAAAGAAAGGCGCAAAGAGAAACACAATCAGCGATACGACCAAAAAAATGATGCCGATTAATGTCGAAACTGCTTCAACAAGCGGCGCAGATTCTTCTTTCCTGCGTTTTGCCAGAGCGCTCACCATCGCGCTGTGAAATGGGCCATTTATTCCGCCAAGCAAGATTAAAAAGAAACTCGGAAGGATTGCAGAAATATCGTAGGCTGCTTTCGCCGTTCCGACTCCGAAGGCAAACGCGATCGCTAACTGCCGAATCAATCCGACAACTTTACTGATTAGCGTTGCGATCGCGACAATTCCAGCGATGCCTGCGAGGGAGCGTTTGGGCTTAGTTTCAGTCACGATAAATACGGCAAAATGGCTTCACCTATTTAATCATTTTGTGAGCAGTTCGATTTGGGTGAATCCTGAGCAATACCCACTCTTGCTTGTTCAATTTGAAGGACGACAGAATTTTGTGAGCGTTCGATAAAGCTTGCTCCGAATTTCGATTCTGCGTATCTAATATCACTAGCTGAGGCGAGCTAACAGAAACGGTTCTTTTGTTCAGGACGTTCTGCTAAACGCTCTTTTATATAAAGAAATTAGCGATCGACTTCAAAACTAATCGCGCTAATTCAGCTTCTTTGTCTCTGTATTTAAAGCTCAACTTATGTAATTGATTTACAAAATGAGAGTAAAGACACTGAGATGGCTTTGGGTGATTTGCGATCGAGATGTCGATCGACAAAATCCTTCTTTCGCTCCGCTAGGTTTGCTCGTTCCATTCTTATTCTCCCTTACCAATGAGACGCAATGCCATGCCTACCAAGAATTTGATCCTTTCTCTAGCCACAAACTTAGACTTCAGCGACTATGCTCGGTTTATTCAATCTGCTCGGCGGAGTTGCCCCGCTGACACAACGGATATTGTATTGATGGTCGAACCGACCGATCCTCGCTATGTCGAACTTGCCGATCGCTTACAGGTCAAATTAATTCCCATTTCTAACTTTTCGCGCGTCGTTCACCGCAGTGTTGCGCTCAAAGTGGCTTACCGACTTTGGCTTTTGTTACTACAAGCGGGTGCAAAACTGAACTTATCGGGCTTTGCTCAAGTCCAGCGGGATGCAACTGCGGCTTGGATTCATCCGATTTGTAGCCGTCACTTTTTCGGGCGAGACTATCTAGAAGTCAATCCGAACTATCGCTGTGTGCTACTGACCGACTCGCGCGATGTCGTATTTCAAAGCAATCCGTTTGATCAAGTCAATCCCCATGTTCTGAATGTGTTTGAGCATGATCCGACTCTGGCAATTGGCCTGGAGAACATTGAAACAGAATGGACGAGTGAAATTTTAGGATCAAGCTTTCTAAAAAAGCTAAACGGTAAAATCTCCGTGTGTTGTGGTACGACAATGGGATCGCCTAGCGTGATTCTGAGATATCTCGCTCTCATGGAGCAAAACATCCTGACCCGTACCTTTAAAGTGATTGATCAAGTCATTCACAACAAACTGACTTATCTTGATCTGCCAAAGTCATTTGTGAAAGTTCATTCAAATACTTGCGGGATTGTTCTGACACTAGGCGAAATGTCTGACAATGCTTACGAAGTGGTAAATCAACAGGTCAGATTGAATGACCAGGTTGTTTCTGTGCTGCATCAATACGATCGCGTTCCGAGTCTGAAAGCGATGATTGAGAAGCTGTATGATACTTCACTCGCTCTGAGCAATTAGCAATTTCGGCTTAATCTATGTTAAAGACTGCATCTTCAAGTCAGACCAAGCAAGCGATTTCAATTCCAGGCGGCACGATCGAACTCGCTGCGGCGAAAACTTTTACCTATCCGACTCGACTCGCCCACGCCTGGGAACCTAGAATTCTAGAAATCGCTCATCGTGCAGAACAGCTACAGCGCCGAGAGATCGAGTTTTGCGCTCGTCCAGATTCGACTCGATCGCTAAACATTCACGTCAGAAATCCTTACAAGCGGCTCTACAAAGAATTTGCGACTCCGATTCAGTGCCGAGATAGTTACATCTTTGATACGCGCTATGAGGTCGATGGCAACATTGCTCATATCTTGGGGTGCATTGCGATTAAGGCATTGTTAGCTCGATCGAAGTTTCCTAACTTGGCGCTGATTCTCCGGGAAAATCCACATCGAATGGCGATCGAGGCTTACAGACTGCTGGGCTTTCCGCTGATTTGCACAAATCGGCACGTTGAAGGAAACCTAGTGGTGATGTCGGATCACAATGATGAGCCAGATTTTGAGCCGTTTTATCGAACTGAGTTTGGACAATTTGAGTTTGATGGGTACAAGCCGAAAACCCCTGAGCGAGTGTTTTTAGCGCGGCGTGGAACTCGATCGATAATCAATGAGCCTGAAATTGAGCAGGTGTTATCGAGCTATGGTTTTGAGAAGCTTTACTTTGAAGATTTCTCGATGGCAGAACAATGGTCGATCGCTCGAAATGCCAAAGTTGTGGTTGGGATTCACGGTGCAGCATTAAAAAATTTTGTGTTCAATGCTCAAGGAGTGAAGCTGATTGAACTATTTCATCCGGGCTATGTTGTGGATATTTATCGTCGAGACAATGCGGTTTCAGGGGGGCGTTGGTGTGGGGTAACAGGAAAGCTACCCGATGACATTATTTGTAAACTGGAAACCGAAGGCGATGCGCGTCGTTTTGCAATGTCTCGATTGATGATCGATCCTACGTCGTTGCAAATGGCACTTGATGAATTAGAAATCGATCGTCTTTAGGAATACAGAATGAGGGCAAGACAACTCTGCAACAGTAGAAGCGATTAAATTCACGATCGCTTTACTTAAAGATTAATTCTGTGAATCTCTGATTTGGTTTAAACCTGAAAGCGGGATTTTTCGTCAGTAGGCTTGACGCAATATTTGACTCACCTGAGCGGATACGTCACAATCGGACGTATGTAGCGGAACCTACCGGGTGCGTCCTTTTTGCGTTACGAACTCCGAACTAGCCCAACATCTACTCTACATGGAACTTACGCTCAAAACTGGTCAAGCAAAACTGTGGGTTCTCCTGATTGGAGTGAGCCAGTATCACGATCAACGATTTCCGATTCTGCAATATTCCACGGTCGATGTTCAGCGTCTCGCGGATGCGTTTGCCGATGTTATTCAGGAATTTCCCAATACTTCGATTCAGCTACATCACGGTAATGCGACTGCACCGACGCTCGACGAAGTGAGATCGAGTTTGCAAACGATTGTCGAACAGGCGAAACCAGAAGACACCGTTGTTTTCTATTTTTGTGGGCATGGCGCGCTCGATTCGCGGTTGCAGCAGGTCGTATTTTGCCTAGCAGATACGCAAAAAGACGCGATGCTACAGACGGGATTGAGTGCGATCGGGCTGTTGGGATCGTTGGGAAGTTGTGCGGCAAAGCAGCAGATTCTATGGGTCGATGTTTGTCACGCGAACGGGATGACTCTTCAGAGCGATACGTCTGAGTTGCTAGATAACCCGGTTGGGCAGTTGGTTCAAATGTTTCGGCAGCAAGCGACGCAGAATCCTGAATTTCAGGCGCTTTTGTCGTGTGCTGCGCCGACCGGGAGAGGACGCGCTCAACAATCCTGGAAGTTTCCAGAGTTAGGGCATGGAATTTTTAGCCATTTTTTGATCGAGGGATTGCGGGGAGCCGCTGCAAATCCGCAAGGGGTTGTTACTGCTTCGGTGTTGGCAAGTTATGTTCACGATCGCACTGTGCAGTATATCGATCGGACTAATCAACAATTAGAGTGGCTGCACCGTGATACAGAAAATCACGCCTCAAGAGCAATCTCACAAACTCCGACCCGGATCGGTCAAACACAAAGCGCTTTAGGCATCAAACCTAAAGATCCGTTAGAGCTTCTGTTTCCAGATATCAAAGCGACTAATATTGATCCACCGCTCGATCGTTCTGCTTCCCTTCGCAAATCGCAACCTGAGCCGGTGACTCTGCCTTCGATCGAGAAACCTACGTCGATCGAACCTGCAATCCAAAAGATTGATTCTACTATTTCGCCTCCAATCGCAAAGCCTGAAGAAACTACTGTTTTATCGGTTCAAGAAAGTGATGTTGAGCTAATTCAGCCTGAATCTGTTGCGCCAACGATTCAAGAAACCATCGCTGAACCTGTTGCACCTATAGTTCTAGAAGTTGCTCCTGAACCTACGATCGAATCAATCGTTCCGCAAGTTCAAGAGACTGTTACTGAATTCATCCAGCCTACGATCGAGCCTCAAGTTTCCCCAGTTCAGGAACTTACTCCAGAGCCGATCGTTGAAAAATCAATTCCTCGAACCATTCAGCCCCCTGTTTCCAAACCCAGTCAACCTGTTCGCCAGAAGCGGAGCGATCGCCAGATCAAACGGCTTCAGCGTTCCACCCAAAAGCAGCTACAGCAAACCGTAACCGCGATCGCACAAATCAAACAAGCCGCTGGGAATTTCGCGATCGAGCAGCACGCCCAATCAAAACAACGCGCCGCCCAGTTTCACAGCACCCTCACTACAAAGATCAGCGCTCTCAATCAATCGATTCATCAAGCAGCAAACTCTGGGCAAGCCCTTTATCGTCAGCGCACTTCTGATGCAAGTCACATCGCGACGAACACCGTACAGCAGCTCGATCGCTCCACACGAAAACTCAGCCAATCCGCGATCGAACGAACTCAAAAGCCTGAAACTCAAAAACTGGTCACAACCGGATTAAAAGTTTTTAGTGTCGTTGCGGTGATGGTTGCGGGTGTTGGATTGTACCAGTCTCGAACTGAAAAAATTCACGCCGTACAGCAGCTTTCGAGTGCTGCCACCACGCAACTTGAGGCGGATCAAACGGTAGAAGCGCTCAACACTGCTCTGAAGGCTGGACGAAAACTACAGCAAGTTGATCTTCCCTGGAATTTTGTCCCGGAAAGTCTGAAAATCAGCACGATCGCAACATTGCAACAAGCGATCGCAGCTTCCGAAGAACCCACGACGACGGTAGGAATTTCGCTTTCTAATGCGAGTCTCAGCCCAGATCAAAAAACATTCGCCGTTTCAACTCGCAACAACTCGATCCAACTCTGGCAGCGCGACGGTAATAAATTTCAGCAGCTTGGCACAGAGTTCAAAGGGCACAAAGCCGCAATTACCCAACTCGTGTTTAGTCCTGATGGCAAGCGGTTAGCTTCTGCGAGTCAAGATACCACTATCAAACTTTGGGATGTCGAGAAAGGTATTTTGATTCAAACGCTATCGGCTCACACGCAAGCTGTAACTGCACTAAGTTTTCGATCGGATGGTGAAGTCCTTGCTTCGGGTAGCGCCGATCAAACGATCAAACTGTGGAACGTCTCCAAAGGTAGAATTCTCGATACCTTCAAAGGACATAACGCCACTGCCAGCGTGATTCGATTTAGTCCTGACGGTCGCATTCTCGCCGCTGGAACGCTGACAAACTCAATTCATCTTTGGTATCCCGATAGCCAAAGCCCGATTTTGTTGGGAAGTCACGATCGCACTGCTGAAAACACGCAGGGCATTAACGATCTCGCATTTAGCCCCGATGGAAAGTCGATCGCTTCAGCCGGAGAAGATAAAACTGTCAAACTCTGGACAGTTGGAGATGCGTCATCTGAGCGCGAAACGGTTCCAACGCAAACGCTATCCGGGCATGAGAACGCGGTAACAAGTCTGAGCTTCAGTGCAGATGGGCAAATTTTGGCATCTGGTGGACGCGATCGCACAATTCGGCTCTGGAATATGCAGAACGGAACCTTTCTGAAAACGCTAGTCGGTTCTCAAGACTCGATCGAACATATTGCCTTTGGTGCAAATCGTAAGTCGTTGTTGAGTGTGGGAAATCGCTACGGGTTGAAGGTTTGGAACTTCGATTTAGCTACATTGATGCAAACGGGCTGTCGTTTAATCGGCGATCGTTCTCAAACCGAATGCTCCTAAATTTTCTTGAATAGAAGCGCGATCGGGAACCCCTGCTTATAAACGAGTTCCTGCGCTCGTGTATCCCGAACCTGCTTAAGATCGAGCTTTCTTGCTATCCTTATTGACATCCGTTTTCTTCAGATTGAACGCCGATGGATGCCGAACAGACTCAATTGATTCAACAATACCGAAAACTCGATCCGCTCAAACGTCAGATCGTGCGCGTTTTTTCGGTGATTTATGAACCGATTAGCCGCACTTCGTTTTTGAATTGTTTCAATCCGCTGGGCACAAAAGATAAAACCGGAAAGGCTTACACAAGCACTGGGATGAAGTCCCACATCGATCGCTTACTTCAAGATGAATTCCTGATTCAAAATTCTGGTCAAGGCCCGCAGTGCAATCCGCTAATTGTTGAAGTTGCGACTCGTGAGGCAGTTGAACTAGGGGAATTTGATACGATCGTGAATGCGATCAATACCCATTCGCCGATTCATACCTACGGGCAAAAAGGGCCGAGATATTTCACAAACGAGCGCCAATTTTTGCGTGAGGTTCGCATTGGTATTTACAAAAACGATATCAAGTTCGTCATTCAGCAATTTGAGGACTATTACAGATACGCACATCAAAAGCAGAAAATTACGATCGATGAAGTTCTAACTGATATTTGCGGCAATCCTTTTGATCCCGTTTGGTTTCGTTCTTTGTCGCCTGATATCTATCAATCTGCACTAATCGGTGTTCTTGGCTATTCATACCAACATCTCCTTCCAGCGGATGAAGCTTTCAAACTGCTGCAAGAAGACTGCGCTTCTGAAACAATTAAATTTAACTGGCAACCTTTATTGCTTACAGAACAACTGCTGCTAAGGGGACAACTCGATGAAGCTGAAAAGGTTTTAGAAAAGCTACCTAAAGAGTACCAGGATAGTGGGGCAGCCTTGTGGGGATGGTTGAACATTCTGCGAGGGGATGCTGAAGCTGCGATCGCACAATTTACGATCGCGCTAACTGCCTTGAGAAAAGGGACTGGAAAACGCAAAGTCTATTTTCAAGCCATTACTGGATTGTTCTTCATTCTTGCACTAATCAAGGATGGTTCTCCGGCTCGATTAAATGAAGCAAAAGGCTATACCGCGATCGCAAGACAAGCAAAACATTGGTTGAGTTCAACCTACGAAACCTTAGAAAAGGTGATTCAACTCCAGCAAGGAGACATTGCCCAAAAAGATTGGATTCTCAACCTTGCTCCCTATCGCAATCAGCACAGTCTTGAAACGATTTTCAACTCACTAGCACTGTACTGGACCGATACCGCCCGCTCTAAACGATTGTTGTTTGGCACACTAGAAACATTCTACGAGAACGCGAAAACGGCTGGCTACAACTGGATCGCGCTAGAGTCCGCAGAGCTTCTGGCACAGATTAAGCCTCGCAGTGAGTTTAGTGATGTTGCAGAACAGCTACGAACCTCGACGGGTATCCGATCCACGATCGATTTACTACGATCGCAAGAACCTTGGGAACTGTGCCTTAATGCGCTAGTAAACTTACAAAAAGAACCTGCTAAAGCTGTTAAAGCTGACACAAAACAGCGATTAGCTTGGTTTGTCACACTGTCCTCGAATCACTGGATACTACAACCGCGAGAACAATCGCTTAATGCCAGAGGTGAATGGGGTAAAGGTCGTAACATTGCACTCAAACGCCTAGATAAGTCGATCGACGAATTTTCTTACCTCACCGAACAAGACCGTAGAGCTTGCGCTGAACTCAAAGCCTCACCCTATGGCTATTACGGGCAGATGGACTACAAGTTCGGAGAACGCGCGATCGCGGCGCTCGTGGGTCATCCTTATGTGTTCTGGGAGGATACCAACACCCGCATCGAGATCGTTAAAGGTGAGCCGGAACTAATCGTTAAAAAAGGCAAAAACGATCGTCTAACTTTGCAACTATCGCCTGCCCCCAAAGAAAATCAAAGCGTTGTGGTGGTAAAAGAAAGCCCAACGCGATTAAAAGTAATCGATCTCACTCCCGAACATCGGCGAATTGCTGAGATTTTGGGATCGAAAAATCAATTAGATGTGCCAGCGATCGCAAAAGATCAAGTGCTTGCCGCAATCCACGCAATTTCCAGTCTAGTCACTGTGCATTCCGATATCGGCGGCGGTATCAGTGCCGAAGAAGTGCCTGCCGATCCGACTCCAAACGTTCATCTACTTCCAGCGGGAACGGGGCTAAAAGTTGCAATGTTAGTCCGTCCGTTTGCAATTGGTGGATCATACTATCGTCCCGGTATGGGTGGCGAAACCGTGATTGCAGAAGTGGAAGGAAAGCGATTGCAAACCACACGCAATCTGAAACAGGAACGCAAATTAGCGAAAAGCGTGATCGCAGATTGTCGCACATTAGAAGATTACGAAGAAGAAGATGGCGAATGGTGGATCGAAGACCCCGAAGCGTGTTTGGAATTGCTGCTCGATTTGCAAGAATTAGGCGATCGAGTGATCATTTCGCATCCCGAAGGTGAGAAGTTTCGCATTCGCAAACAGGTTGGACTGGGAGATTTTCAGCTTAAGATTCAACGGCAGCGGGATTGGTTTGCGGCGAGTGGCGAGATCAAAATTGACGAAAATTCGGTACTGGAAATGCAGCGACTTTTGGCGCTGCTCGGTCAAACTCAGAGCCGATTTATTCGTCTCGAAGATGGTCAGTTTCTCGCGCTGACGCAAGAATTCCGCAAGCGCTTAGATGACTTTCGAGCGATCGCAGAACAGCATGGCAAAGGCGCGCGGTTTCATCCACTCGCAGCCGTCGCGATCGAAGATTGGATCGATGAAGTTGGAGAACTCGAAGCCGATCGACATTGGCAAGAACACATCAGAAAATTAAAAGAAGTCGAGGCGCTTGATCCGATCGTTCCGTCCACGCTACAAGCGGAACTGCGGGATTATCAGATCGAAGGTTTTCGCTGGATGGCAAAATTGGCACATTGGGGTGTGGGAGCGTGTTTGGCGGACGGCATGGGATTAGGAAAAACCTTGCAGTCGATCGCGCTCATTCTCACTCGTGCCGCGAATGGGGCAACGTTGGTGATTGCCCCGACTTCGGTTTGCTTGAACTGGATCAGCGAAGTCGATCGATTTGCGCCGACTCTGAATGTGGTTCAGTTTGGCAGTGGCGATCGACAAAAAGTTCTCGATCGATTGCAGCCGTTCGACATTCTGGTTTGCAGTTATGGATTGCTTCAGCAAGATGATGTCGCGCAAATGTTAGCCAAAATCGAATGGCAAACGATCATTCTCGACGAAGCGCAATCGATCAAAAATTTTGCAACAAAGCGCTCTCAAGCGGCAATGAATTTGCAAGGCGGATTTAAATTAATTACAACCGGAACGCCGATCGAAAATCACCTAGGCGAGTTATGGAATTTATTCAGATTTATCAATCCTGGACTACTCGGATCGCTAGAGCAATTTAATGAACGATTTGCAACCCCGATCGAGCGATTCGAGGACAAACAAGCCCGCACTCGTCTGAGAAAATTAATTCAGCCTTTTCTCCTACGTCGCACAAAGAGCCAAGTTCTCCAAGAGCTTCCCTCGCGTACCGAAATTGTTTTGCACGTTGAACTCAGTACTGAAGAGCGGCTATTCTATGAAGCCCTCCGAAAAAGCGCAATGGAAAGACTTGCGGAGTCTGATGCTCCCGCAGGTCAAAAACACTTACAAGTGTTAGCGGAGATTATGAAGCTTCGTCGATCGTGCTGCAATTCCCGCTTAGTCACACCCAAATCGGACTTACCCAGCGCAAAGCTTCAGCTATTTGGCGAAGTACTAGAGGAACTTCTAGAAAACCGTCACAAAGTTCTTGTGTTCAGTCAATTTGTCGATCATCTGAAATTCTTGCGCGAATTTTTGGATAAGAAAGCGATCGCTTATCAATACCTCGACGGCAGCACTTCAATCCCAGAACGAAAAAAACGGATTGAAGCCTTTCAATCTGGCACAGGCGATGTTTTTCTAATCAGCCTGAAAGCGGGAGGAACTGGACTGAACCTCACTGCCGCAGACTATGTAATTCACATGGATCCGTGGTGGAATCCCGCAGTCGAAGATCAAGCCAGCGATCGCGCTCACCGCATCGGTCAACAGCGTCCGGTTACAATCTATCGACTCGTGGCAAAAGATACGATCGAAGATCAAATCGTAGACTTACACCAACATAAACGCGATCTCGCAGATAGCTTACTCGAAGGCACAGAAATCAGCGGAAAAGTCTCCACTGATGACCTTCTGAAACTGATTCAAGCAGGCTAGTTCTGAGCCTCTCGCCGTCTCCGCCCAAACATACCCGACATACTTAATCCTGTCACCAACAATCCCAGCAATCCCAATCCATCTAAAATCGGGTAGATTGCTTCAAGATGAAAGATTTCTCCAGTATGAATCTTGAGCAATATGCGCGAAGAAACACCCAAATCGAGCTTCCATTCTCGCTCGATCGTCGTCGCCATTCCTGTAATGACCGTCAACAAAAGCGGCAACGCCACAATCAAACTCAACCAGCGGTGATATTTACGAAAAGCACGTTTCATAAAGTTCTACGATTTTGTCGCGTTAACAACTTGTTGACCCAATGCTTGCAATGCTGCCAAAGACTGCGCTTTATTTGAGGTCTTCAGTGCATCTTCGACCTTATCCATGTTGGCTTCGATCGCTTCATACGTGGAAGGCGCTTTTTGTTTAATCCCATCTTCAACCGTCTCCCAGCTATCCTCAAACTTGTCGAATTCGCCCTTTGCTTTCGGGAAGTCTCCAGCATTGACCGCAGTGGTCGTATTTGAAATCACGGTTTGTAGACTAGAAATTCCGGCAGCAGGAGCAGCAGGAGCGGCGGGAACAGGCAGCGGAGATTGTGCGGCAGAGGGAGATTGTGCGGCTGGTTGGTCCTTGCTTCCGCAAGCAGTGAGAACGAGCAATCCAGCGATAAGACTGAAAAAGGTTGAGAACCGGAGAGTTTTCATAAAGTCGCTACCAAAAATGTGTTGGTTTATTCTAGCGCTTCGATTTATTGGTATTCCTCTGTAAAAAAGAGAAGCGCGATCGCACGTTGGAATTCTCAGCGATCGAGGCTACATTATCAAAAACCTCTATCTCGCTGACCTATGAAACCTGCCGTTAGTTTGCTGCGTTCTACCTCTTATGATTTAGTCGAACTTCGGGCGGCACTCGAAACCCTGCTCGAACCTTTAGGCGGCATGAGCAGCATCGTTAAACCTGGCGATCGCGTTTTGCTCAAACCGAACTTGCTCACAGGCGCACGTCCCGGAAAAGAATGCGTCACCCGTCCTGAAATCGCTTACTGTGTGGCGAAAATGGCACAAGAAGCAGGCGGGAAGCCGTTTCTCGGAGATGGGCCTGCTTTTGGAAGCGCTCACGGAGTCGCTAAAGCTAGCGGTTACTTACCTCTGACCGAATCCCTCAATTTACCGATCGTTGAATTCAAAGGCAAGCGTTACGAAACCGTGAGCGAAGAATTTAATCACCTTTTGTTATCGAAAGAAGCGATCGAAGCGGATGTCGTAATTAACCTACCGAAAGTAAAATCCCATATGCAACTGACTGTAACGATGGGCGTAAAGAATCTTTTCGGTTGCGTTCCCGGCAAGATGAAGGCTTGGTGGCATATGGAAGCCGGAAAAGATCCGGGTCGATTCGGCGCGATGCTAGTCGAAACGGCTCGCACGATCGCTCCTGATCTAACGATTATCGATGGCATCATCGGACATGAAGGAAATGGCCCAAGCGGTGGTGAGCCGAGAGAATTAGGCGTACTCGGCGCATCAGAAAATGTATTTGCGCTCGATCGCTCAATTGTGGAGATTCTCAAAGTCGATCCCGCGACTGTCCCGACAATCGTTGCCAGCCAGCGATTGGAGCTTTGTTCTGCGATCGACGAAATCGACTTCCCGCATTCCCATCCGTTGGATTTACAAATTGCAGATTGGCGACTGCCGGATAAAATGATGCCGATTGACTTTGGTGCGCCCCGCGTTCTCAAATCGACCTTCAAGCACTTGTACATCCGATTTATTAAGGAACCGATGGCAGCCTACCGATAGAAAAAACTGGAGGGGGAGAAAATTCTACGTCTTTCCGCGCTTGTACTTCTTGCCGAAATACTTAATGATCTTTTAATAACTGTTGTTTCAGGCTCGTAAGGTCTGAGTCCACTCTGGCTCAGATCCAGTATTGTGAAAGAACCTAACTCACCCCCCGTTTTTCGTTATGAACCCGACCCTCCTCCGTCAAATTTGGGCGCTCGTCGAAGCTACTCAAGCCGCGTACCTTCTAAATCTTGATGATACTAACCTTGTCCAGTGGATTCTGCGGCAATTCAACCTGCAACAGCCGCTGAATTTAGAAGAAACTACGCAGCTCTCGAACTATCTCTATTCACGGCTGACCCTGATTCGTGATTTGGCATACGATCGCTTACCCATCGCCGCCTAGATATCCTTCGATTAGCAAATCCGATTCGATCGCACTCCACATTACTCGCGTCAACGGAATCGCATCCGTCATTCTTCCTAATCCCAAATCCCCGATCGGCGTTGGGGCACGACTTCCGCCAATAATCTTCGGTGCCACAAACGCCCACACTTTTTGAACACATCCTTGTGCGATCGCCTGTGCTGCCAGGGTTCCGCCACACTCCCACAGCACTGTATTTAATCCGCGATCGTACAACTGTGACATCACTTCAGCAGGCGTTGACTTTTCTAAATTGATGACTTCAACGCCCTGCCGAACTAAGTGGTTTTGAACCTTCTCATCTGGATTCAAATCCGTGAACACGATCGTTGCGGCGTTTTCCGTGTTCCAAAGATTCGCGCTCAGAGGCAGATCGAGCGATCGACTCATGATCACTCGCAGCGGTTGATGCTGAGAAAGTCCGTGCGTCGTTAACTGAGGATTATCTTTACGAACGGTGTTTCCGCCGATTACGATCGCGTCACACATCGTTCTCAGTTGATGCACCCGATGCCGCGATGCCTCACCCGTCACCCAGCTACTATGTCCCGTGGTTGCAGCAATTTTCCCATCAAGTGTCATCGCATATTTGAGAATTCCAAACGGGCGACGATGCAAAATTCGATGCACAAAGGCTTCGTTTAGAACCTGACAGTCTGCTTCTTCAGCGCCGACAATGACTTCGATCCCGGCATTTCTCAAAGTCGCAATTCCACTTCCCGCGACTTTTGGATTCGGGTCAACCATGCCAACTATCACACGGCTCAAACCCGCTGCAACAACTGCTTCAGAGCAGGGGGGCGTTCTGCCATGGTGATTACAAGGCTCTAAATTTACATACAACGTTGCACCCCGAGATCGCGTTCCCGCCTGTCTCAGTGCAAATACTTCCGCATGGGGTTCTCCCGCTTTCGGATGAAATCCTTCCCCGACAATCTCGCCCTCGGACACAATCACACAGCCGACCAGCGGATTTGGAGCCGTTTGCCCGATCGCAGTTTTCGCTAATTCCAAACAGCGCTGCATCATTGCTTGATCGAACGCCGTTGACATTAGTACAAACTGCTAGAGGTCGAATAATGGCTCAAGATCTCCTGTCCCCACCGCACAAGCCGTTCCGATCCTTCGATCATCAGCAAATACTGACCGCGATCGAGGTGATGCCGATAAATGCTCGCAGTCGTTCCTTCCCCAAACAATCCAAATAGCGCCCCGATCACCGCGCCTAAAAATCCACCCACGATCGACAGTGCCGGGATCAAAAGCGGCGTTCGGAGTTCTCCGAGTGTCAGCCAACCCAAGTGAGCCGCGACGACTAGAAGCAATCCCGCGATCGCACCAAGGGTTCCGAGTGTCACACTGAGAAATCGGGCTTTGCGAACAGCAAGCTTCATCGGCTTTAGGAGTCCGACGCTTTCGGGATTGCTGTAGCCTGAACCGACGATCGCGAGATGTTCGGGTGAAATGCCGTGGTAGTGAAGCAGTCGGTAGGCTTGAAAAACAGAGGCTTCGTCTGGAAAAACCATCACGGCAAGGAAAGTCTGACGACGCATCAAGCCATTTTTGCGGAGGAACCGTGTAACTGACACAGGAGTAGTTCGGGAGTGGCTAAGTATTCTTGAATTCTAAACCCTCCTTCTCAATTTACCTACGCACCCTAGGAGGAATTTAATGATATTTTCTATGAACTTTATTACAACTTTGTTACAGGTTGCGGTTAGTTCCGATCGTTGCCGTGAGTCAGTTCTCCAAGGGCGGCAACGATCGCTTCTGCTTCTCCGCTGATTCGCCAGAGGGTTCGACTCGCTTCTTTGCTCACCAATTCGTACTCGCCTCGAAACGCTTCGATCAAGGCAGGAATCGCAGATTTTGCATCAGGGCCAATACAACCAAGCGCATAAGCCGCTACCCACCGAACTTGCCAATCTTCATCTTTAAGCGCTGCCGTGAGAGCAGGAATCGCAGGTTTTGCCGCCGCGTTGAAACTTGCCAACACCCAAGCGGCACTGCTCCGAACGTAAGGCGCTTTCGCATCCAGAGCACTCACCAACGCAGGAATTGAACTAAAGCCCAACTTCCCAAGCGTGGCGATCGCTTCTCCACTGACGCGCCGATCTTCATCGCGCAATCGCTCAACGAGAGAAGGAATTGCCGTTCGTGCTTCGGGGCCGATATTCCCGATCGCGCGTGCCACTTCTCGACGAATGCACCAATCGCGATCCTGAAATTCCCGAACCAATGCAGGCAGCACATCTTTTGATGCCGAACCCAATTCACCGAGTTCTCGAATGGCTTCCAAACGTGCGAACGTATCTCCCGCTGACAGCATCGGCGTTAAGCGTCTCATCCGCTGATCAACCTGAGATTTGCGTAATACTTCTGCGCTCAATCCCACGCGCTGTCCCAGTTGTTCCATCACGAAATCGGGGATGTCAATGTCAGCGCTTCGAGTCAGGCAACAATCGCGCATGGCTAATAAAAATCCTTGAATCGTATCAGGCGCACCCGGCATCGTATCGGCTTGCATCAGCCAAGTACTCCAAGCGGCTCGATCGGCTTGATTGAGTTCGACTAAACGCAGTGCGGCTAAACATTCGGCTAGCGGATCGAGTGCGAAACAAATTTGATCTTGAGCAGGCCCGATCGCTTGAACAATTCGCAACCGTTTTTCTAAGTGCTTGAGTCTCGCTTTTACGGTTTCTTCGTCTGCTTCAGTTTGAGCTTGCAAAGCACTCAGAATCGCTTCTCGTTTTGCGGGAGCAGGACGGTAATAATGTTTCAAACACTCCCAAGCAATAATCTTTGCATCTTCATGCACGATTAGATTATCGGGTTCGTCTTCTGCGGTGTCGCGATTCAATTCATTCAAATAGCTCAACATTAAATCTGGAATGTTGTCGGGAAGAATGCCTTCGCTGCCTTCTTTCTTCGCGATCATCTGTTCAGCGTAAAGCTTTGCGAGTAGAACCGTAATATTGCGCTGTCCGACCATTCTCGACAGTTGGCTGCACGCATCGAAATACTCTGGATCGGTAAAGAGTTCGCGCTTGTTTCGCTGATTCAAATAGGCTTCTAGAAATGACGATAAGCGATTTCCCTCGATCCGTAAGGGTTTCACTGTCGTTTTAGGAACTTCGTCTAATGTCTCTTCTACGCGCGAAGTAACGATCAGGGCGTTGGCGGGAAAGTCAGGATGTCCGGGGCGAATCTGTTGTCGTGTCTCTTCGCTCAGTTCAGATAAGCGATCGACAATCACCAAAATCCGTCGCTGTCTCAGCAGTTTTTCTAAAAACTCATCGTTAATGGGTTCAGCCGCATCGATCAAGGCTTGCAGTTGTCCCCGGATTGCTTCACGGAACGGACTCTTTTCATCCGGCAGTTTGAAATCTAGCTCTTGTTCGATCAATACAGGCAACATCCGATGTCGGCTCAGTCGCTCTATTTTGTTGTCCGACATGGCCCACTTTGCCAAATGACAAGCAAGGCTCGTTTTGCCGATTCCACCTTCGCCCCAAATCAACAAGCACTGCCGCCCATCCCAAAACGTCGTATGCAAATCTTGACTGCTCAGTTCTGCGATCGCAGTTCCATCCATCACGACTGGAATTGGGATATAAACTTTACGATCGCTCACCGTACTCTTATGAGCAAATGCCTCTCGCGCCACTTCAATTTGCTTTTTCACCCAAGCATCTAACACTCTAGGATGATAGTGAAGCCAACCAATAAACAACACAAAACGCAATGGAATTTTGATGCTTCCGCCTAAAGGATTGGGAATCTCAAAATCTGTATAAGGCTGCAGTGCGTTATTGAGTTTAAGCAACCAAAGTGGACGGATGAGTAATACTGTTAGCCACAGTGACGGCATCGATAGCATATAGAGTAAGATCGATGCAATTGTAGGGTTTGCCTGTGACCACTCAAACACCCGCTCAAACAGCCGCGAATCCTTTTCGTTCTTAAGAACACTCAGCGATCGACGAACTGCTGCTGTGACTTCTTCATTAAACTGGGCTTTCGGATCTTCCAAAATCGGTAATGCAGTCTCCAAAGTTGCATAAGCCGTGACTAAATCCGTTGCCGTCAGCTTTGCTGCTTTATCTTGCAGCACCCCTGCTAATCGCCCGACTGATGCGGCTGCATTCAGTCGCACCCCTGAGTTTTCATCCTTGAGCGTTTCGACCAATTCGGGTAACGACGATCGTGCTTCGAGTCCAATCCGCCCTAAAGCCGTTGCCGCTTGCGATCGCACATCTTTATCGAGATCTTTTAGCGCACGAGTCAACTCAGGAACCGCTAATTTTGCTTCTGCGCCAATCCGACCCAGCGCTACGGCTGAAAACGATCGAGTTGCACGATCGGTATTTTGCAAAGCTTGTCTTAGTTGTGGCACTGCTGCACTCGCATCCGCTCCAATCGTCACTAAGGTCGAGGCTGTTTTTGTCCGAATTTCTGAATCTGGATCGCTTAATAATTGAGCCAAAATTGGCACAACTGATTTTGCTTCTTGTCCGAGCTTGCTGACTGCCAAGATCACTGCGAGTCGCACTTCTCGTTCTGGAGCATTTAGTGCATCGGTTAGCGCAGGAATCGCAGATTTGGCATCCGCTCCAATCGCTGCGATCGCGTTAATTGCCTTGACTTGAACGGTTCGATTGGAATCGGCGATCGCGATCGTGAGTGCTGGGACGACATCTTTTGCCGCACTGCCGTAGTTTTCCAACACTTGAGCCGCCCCGATTCGGATATCTGCGTCTTTATCTTTAAGGGCAGTGACTAAGAATGGAAGTGCATCTTTTCCTGGCTCTTCTAGTTTTGCCAAGGCAGCTAAAGCGGCTAAACGAATCTCTTTTGAATTGCTGTCGATCGCATCGACTAGCACCGGAGTTGCAGCTTTCGCGTTGAGTTCACCCAAAGCGACGATCGCAAAAAGGCGTGATTTCTGCGGCTCTTTCTCATTCTTCGCAAGCTCTGTTAAAGCCGCGATCGCAGGTTTACCGCGTTTTCGTAACGATGCGATCGCGGATTGTTCTGTCGCTGCCAGTTTGCGAATGTCTGCGGGAGTGATTTGTGCGGAGACGGGGCGCGGCGTGAGTGCGATCGTCAAACACAGCAAAGTGATTTGGCTAGCGAGTGAGAAAATCTTGCGGGTGCGCGATGCCATAGAAAGAGCCTGCAAACGAGATGAATCGAATGCAGGGCTGCCAATCGGATTTGGACGTGGTTGAACTTTACAAAAGACCCCTCCTGTAAAATTTCACTGCTACAAATACGATGCAACCCTGACTGCGTAATAGTTCCCACTGTGATCGACCAAATAACGCAATCTCACGGATAGGAAAACGGCGTTGCAGTTTCTCAGATCGAATTTCGCTTCCGCTAAGTATTTATTCTCAGCCAAGAGCAGGAGCGCGGTTCAGTGGTTCTACCCAATCGTTTGCATAGATTAATTCGGAGTTTAAACTTTCTTTAATTTGTATCCACTATTTCTAATCTTTTCCCTATACTGACTTTCATGAGAGCGGTTGCGAAGCCGCCAAAGAAAAGTTTTCAAACTATCAAATAAACAATTATCTCTGGGAGCAAAGTGATGACCTTAGCAAACAGTCAAAGCCTGGAAAATTCTGCTATCTTGTTTACCTTAAAAAGCGTTTCGGTCTGGGTGTTCACGCTGACTGTTTGCATGATTGTGATTGGCTTTCCGATGTTTATTTTAGTTGTTTCACTTAGTGCTTTAGCGGCATTTGTCCTGAATGCAATCTTGCCGTTTAGCTCGATTTTATTTGTCTCTGCGATCGTGATTGGCGTTCATGCGTTCGGCATTCTATTTGCGGCAGCGTGGTTAACTTCAAAAGGCATTCATCCCCAAGAAGTCGAATTTCTCCGCTGGTTGAACGGTCAGGAAAACCCGCTGCATACCTCGGTGTATGCTTCCTGCCCTTTGACCTGCGACCTCAGCCAATAAGAGAACGCACTGATTTTCATTCGGTGAACTGGTCTGACTCCCCCGGCTTCGGTCGGGCTTTTTTATGAGACCCTACTTTACATTTCTTAATTACATTTCAGTAACCGATCGCGAATGATGATGAGTGAGCGATCGAGGTGCGCTCCGGATGTTTGCGGACAAGATAGAAAGTCTGATTAGCTCATTTGATTTGCTCGATCGTGTTGTCCCTGATGGAAATTCCCATGCTAAAGTTACCGATTCCTGTCTGTCTGATTGTCGGAACGCGCCCCGAAGCGATTAAGATGGCTCCGGTGATTCAAGCGTTTCTGCGATCGTCTGTGTTTGATACGCAAGTTGTTCTCACAGGTCAACACCGCGAAATGGTTGATCAAGTGATGGAACTCTTTGATCTGTCAGCGCAGCACGATCTCGCGATTATGCAACCGAAGCAAACGCTGACTGATATTAGCTGTTTGACTTTGCGCGGATTGGAAGATCTGTTTCAAAAGCTTCAGCCACGAATGGTTTTAGTCCAAGGAGATACGACGACTGCATTTGCGGCAGCACTGGCGGCGTTTTATCAGAAAATTCCGATCGGGCACGTCGAAGCTGGACTCCGAACAGAGAATGTGTTTAACCCGTACCCTGAAGAGGCAAATCGACGATTGGTTTCGCAAATTACGCAGCTTCACTTTGCGCCCACTTCGCTATCGGTTGAGAATTTGCGCCGATCAAATGTGCTGGGCGAGATTCATCAGACGGGAAATACCGTAATTGATGCGCTGTTGACGGTTGCCGATCGACAACCTCCCTGTGAAATTCCGGGTTTGGAATGGTCGAAGTACCGCACGATTTTGGCAACGGTGCATCGACGTGAGAATTGGGGACAACCGCTCGAAGACATTGCCCAAGGGTTTCTCAAGGTTTTGAATCAGTTTGAAGATACCGCTTTGCTGCTTCCATTACATCGAAATCCCACGGTGCGAGAGCCGTTAACCGCGCTGCTTGGCAGTCATCCGAGAGTGTTTTTAACTGAGCCGCTGGACTATACGGATCTGGTGGGGGCAATGCAGCGCTGCTATTTGTTGCTCACCGATTCGGGTGGGATTCAGGAAGAAGCGCCAAGTTTGGGTAAACCTGTGTTGGTGCTGCGAGAAACGACCGAGCGACCGGAAGCAGTCATGGCGGGGACTGCAAAATTAATTGGAACCAATCCCGACAATATTTTGAAGGAAGCAGGCGAATTATTGAGTAGCTCGATCGCTTATCAAACGATGGCAAACGCGGTCAGTCCGTTTGGAGATGGACTCGCATCTGGACGGATTGTCCAGATTGTTGAGCGCTATTTGTCCGAAGGATAGAGCGTTCTGAGGTTAATTCTTGGACGCTTTACTCGCGAATGGTGGAAAAATCATCATGTAACGCTGAAGGGCAGCCTGGTTTTCTTTTTACTTCCAAATATTCTGTGAGAATCTGGTGATAGCGCTCCTTGCCGAAGGTTTGATAGTGCCCTGGGTAGACAGTCTCGATCGACATCTTTTTCAAGCGTTCGTAACTCTCGATGTAAGTTGGAATGTGGCTGCAATGTAGTTCATCTAACAAGTCGCCATCATAGATAACATCCCCGGAGAATAAATCCTGAGATTGCGAATCATATAGTCCAATACATCCGGGAGAATGTCCTGGTAAGTGCAACACTTCAAAAGCACGATCGCCCAAATCCAGCACGTCGCCTTCTTGTAAAATCTCAGTCGGCTCGGCTCCCCGAAGTGTGTACTGTTCAACCGTAAAACCAGAGTAAGGCAGCAAATCGAAATGCTCCTCTAGCACAAATTCATGTTCAGGTGAACAGAGTGCTTCGTAATCGTCTCCGGTTCGTAATGCTTCTGCTTCAGCCTCATGGATTGCTCGATGATCAAATTCGTGCATTCCGCCAGCGTGATCAAAGTGAATGTGAGACGCGATCGCTAATAATGGTTTATCAATCAAAGAGGCAATATGATGTCGCAGGCTTGAGACACCTAATCCGGTATCAATCAGCAAATCTCGATCGCGGCCTTTGATCAACCATAAGTTCGCCCGATTCCACCAGTAGTAATGGGGTTCGGTGATGAGATACAGCCCGTGATTGACTTTCTGAGTTGAGAACCATTGTTGAGCGATAGGTTTGTCCTGAACCACGATCGAAGCTCCTTTAGATCAATTAGCGAGTGCGGAACTCTTGGTAATACACTAAATTGCTGTCAATACTTGCTCGGAGGTTGTCACCCAACCGATCGCACCATTTTCTCCCAGTAAGACCTCGATCGCGGATTGATGCTCCTGAATTTGATATGCTGCACAGCAATCTTCTAGCAACAATCCATAAAATCCGAGATCGCTGGCGTGTCGATAGCTTCCTAAAACGCAGCATTCAGTTGTCACTCCTGTAAAGAGTAAGTGTGTGGTGTTGCGCTGACGAAGCCCTGCTTCTAGATTTGTGCCAATGAAAGCAGATTGGGCTGGCTTATCGATTTGTAGTTCTGTTTCTAACGGTTGGAGTTCATCAATCAATTCACATCCTCGATCGCCTTGAATCAGAAACCGTCCCATTTTTCCGAGTGTTCCGAGCGGGTATCCTGCATTTTCATAGCGCAACTGCTTACAAGGCGTTGCATCAGATAGATCAGGCTTGTGACTTTCTCTAGTGTAGATGACCAACATTCCGTGCTGTCTTGCCCAATCGATCACTTTCTGAATTCGAGGAATGATGTTGCGAACGTTTGAAATATCTGCACCCAAACGATGACTACAAAATCCGTCAGTGTGACAAAAATCATTCTGAAGATCAATCACCAGTAAAGCAGTGTGATCAAGGTCGATCGGGAAAGCGTGTCGGCGGGTTTGAATCAATCGATGAGAATTCATTGGGCTTTCTTCAGAGCTTTAACGAATTGTGGATCTAAAAGCTTCAATATCTCAGGAACCGATGAAACTTTGCCCTGAGTTTTTAAGAAGCTTGCTAGATAGTTTAACGGCTTCAGCATCGAAACATCACTGTTAAGCGCAAACTTATGAGACTCTATGAATGGTAATAAAAGTAGCTTTCAATACAATCTATCTAAGCTATTTACTTCATAGCGTAACTTGTGTTAGAACTTTGAAGAATATTGGTCAAGCAGCACAAACTTGCTTCTAGGGTTCCGGTTCAACTTTAGGTGAACGTCTGGTCCAAGAGGAGCCACCGATCGAGCTTTAGACAAAGCGAAATCCAGATCGGTTACACGGAGGGATAAAAGCCCGGGAGAGCCAACCAGCACCACGATCGCTGACGGCTTCCTGGGCTTTTGTGGTTTCAATTAGGAGTTCATCATGACTGATTCTACGATCGAGGCTAAACAAATCAGCTACGACGAAACAATCCCCGGAGGAGCATACTGGTCACGCATCATTCGGCGAGGGGACACCCTGCGGATCATTGCGCCAGAAGGATCAAGTGGAGTCGCTCTTTTGTGCTACAACGCTGATAACACGATCGAGCGATACAATGCTGCCGATACCGCTAAGATTCAGTTCAATGCTTTCTTAAAAAAAGGCATGGTGCTTTACTCGGACATGGGACGGGTTTTGTTCTCGATCGTCGAAGATATCTGTGGCTACCATGACACCTTGGGCGGATGCAGCAATCTAACCACGAACGCGAAGTACGGCGAAGGTGACTACAAAAATTCACGCGATAACTTTCTGTTAGCACTCACCAAGCGCAATCTCGGCAAACGAGACATCACGCCAAACCTAAATCTATTCACTCGCATTGCGGTTGAGCCAGATGGAAATCTCGTTTGGGCAGGAAAAACCGCGCAGCCTGGAGATTTCATTGATTTGCGGGCAGAAATGAATGTTCTGGTCGTGCTGTCGAACTGTCCACATCCATTAGATCCGGCTTACAATCCGAAACCGATTAGAGCGATCGTATGGAATTCTCCAGCATCCACAACCGATGATTTGTGCCGAACTGCGAATCCAGAAGCTCAACGTGGATTCCAAAACACTGATGCTGCTTTTGCCTAACTTCTTTCACCTTTCTAGGAGCCGCCAACTATGACTTCAGCCATTGTGTCCCAACTCGATCCAAAGTCTGCGATTTACGATCAAGTTCTTCCCGCCCGCAAACCTTGGGCAAAAGTGATTCACAAAGGACAAATTCTTCGCATTGTTGATCTAGGAGGAAATCAAGCAGTCGATTTTCTGGTGTACAACGCGGATGATACGAGCGAACGCTACAGCGCTCCCGATACGATTCGCGCCCAAGGCAACATCTTTATCACAACGGGAACTAAGCTTTACTCAAATGATGGCAACGTGCTGATGACCGTTCTGAATGATACTTGTGGGCGACATGATACTTCTGGTGGAGCATGTAGTTGTGAAAGTAACTCAGTGCGGTTTGGACTCGATAAGAAATGGCAACACGCCTGCGTAGAAAACTTTCTCTATGCCCTCAAGGATTATGGAATGGGCAAACGAGACATGACCAGCAACATTAACTTTTTTATGAATGTTCCCGTGAGTGAAGATGGGACACTCGAAATTGTTGATGGTATCTCTGATCCGGGTAGCATTGTTGATCTGCGTGCAGAGATGAATACTCTTGTTGTCATCTCGAACTGCCCGCAAATGAACAATCCTTGTAATGGCTACAATCCAACTCCAATTCAACTCACAGTATGGGATAGCATTTAGTCTAAGTTCTGCTCCTATCAAAAACTAATACCTTCTATGTTTCAAAAAGTTCTGATTGCGAATCGTGGAGAGATTGCTTGCCGAATTATTCGCACGCTCGATCGATTAGGCATTGCGTCAGTTGCGGTCTATTCTGAAGCCGATCAATATGCTCATCATGTGTCGATCGCGACCGAAGCCGTTGCAATTGGTTCTGTGTTAGCGGCAGATAGCTATCTGCGATGGGAGCGGATTTTAGAAGCAGCGCGTCAGACTGGAGCAGAGGCAATTCACCCAGGCTACGGATTTTTGAGTGAGAATGCTGAGTTTGCTGAAGCTTGTGCAGCAGCGGGAATTGTGTTTATTGGGCCGACTCCCGCACAGATGCGAAGCTTTGGTCTGAAGCATACCGCCCGCGAACTCGCTGCCCAAAATCAAGTGCCATTGTTGCCGGGGACTTCGCTACTCGATAGTGTTGAACAATCACAAAGGGAAGCAAAGAAAATCGGTTATCCAGTCATGCTCAAAAGTACCGCGGGAGGAGGGGGAATCGGCTTACAACTTTGTCACAGTGAGGATCAGCTAGCTGAACTGTTTCAGAAAGTGCAGCGTCTCAGTCAAAACAACTTCAAACAAGGCGGAATTTATTTAGAACGCTATGTTCAGAGGGCAAGGCATATTGAGGTGCAAATCTTTGGGGATGGGCGCGGACGAGTGATTGCGCTGGGTGAGCGAGATTGTTCGATTCAGCGTCGCAATCAGAAGGTGATCGAAGAAACGCCTGCGCCCGAAATTAGTGATACGCTTCGACAGCAGCTTTATGATGCTGCCTTGCGGCTTGGAGAAGCGATTCAGTATCAATCAGCGGGAACGGTCGAGTTTGTGCTGGATGTCGATCGACAATCTTTCTATTTTCTAGAAGTGAATACGCGGCTACAAGTCGAACACGGTGTGACTGAAGCCGTGACAGGAATTGACTTAGTGGAATGGATGATTCGATTAGCATCTGGCGATCGACAATTTTTCGATACTTATCAACCTCGAACAGCAGGACATTCGATTCAGGTACGGCTCTATGCTGAAGATCCCGGTAAAAACTTTCAGCCGAGTTCTGGAACATTAACTGCCGTTAGCTTTCCAGATTCGATTCGGTGTGATACCTGGATCGATCGCGGAACAGAAATTACGCCTTACTATGATCCATTGATTGCAAAATTGATTGTTCATGGAGAATCGAGAGAAGCCGCGATCGCTCAATTACAATCAGCGCTAGAACAAACGACCCTTGCAGGAATTGAGACAAATCTGGATTACTTACGCCAAATTCTAGATAGTTCAGCTTTTGCGATCGCGGATCTCAGCACTCGATTTCTAGAATCATTTCACTATGCACCTACCTCGATCGAAGTGCTTGAACCCGGAACATTCAGCACGATTCAGGACTATCCTGGGCGGACAGGTTATTGGAATGTTGGTGTACCGCCTTCGGGGCCAATGGATCATCTCGCCTTTCGCTTTGCCAATCGCTTAGTAGGTAATTCAGAATCTGATGCTGCATTAGAACTAACTGTGACAGGGCCCACTCTGCGCTTTAACTGCGACACAATCATTTGTTTGACAGGTGCGCCGATGCAAGCACAACTAGATGGAGTGTCGATCTCATTTTGGGCAGCAGTTCCGGTGTCAGCAGGCAGCACTTTACGGCTTAGCTCGATCGATGGAGCAGGAGCGCGTACCTACCTTGCAGTGCAGCATGGATTTAATGTTCCTGATTACTTGGGCAGTAAGTCAACGTTCACACTCGGTAAGTTTGGTGGACACTGTGGTAGAACCTTACAAATCGGAGACATTCTTAAGCTAAATTCGTCCAGTAAAGCAGCAATTTCTAGTTCGCTTTCGTCTGAACTCATCCCGACCTATCAGACCGAATGGGAAATCGGAGTTCTATACGGCCCTCATGGTTCACCAGATTTCTTCACTGATGCAGATATCGAGATGCTGTTCTCAACGGACTGGGAAGTCCATTACAACTCTGCTCGAACCGGAGTGCGATTGATTGGCCCAAAACCAGTGTGGGCGCGTCAAGACGGCGGCGAAGCGGGGCTGCATCCATCTAATATTCACGATAATGCTTATGCGATCGGTACAATCGATTTCACAGGCGATATGCCGATTATTCTGGGCCCTGACGGCCCAAGCCTTGGCGGATTTGTCTGTCCAGCGACGATCGTACAAGCTGAACGATGGAAAATTGGGCAGCTTAAACCTGGAAATACAGTTCGATTTCGACGTTTATCGTTAGCAGAAGCAATTCAAAAAGAAGTCGCGCAAGATCAAGAAATTAGGACATTGAAGCCTGCACGAATTGAAGCGATTCACTCATCTAAATTTGACGATCGAGCAGTCTTACACGAAATTTCAGAATCTCCTGAGCAAATCGCTGTAAAGTATCGCCGTTCTGGAGATAAGTATCTTTTGGTTGAGTATGGCGCATTAGTTCTAGATCTCAATCTCCGCTTTCACGCTCATGCTCTGATGAACTGGCTTATTGATCATCCACAACCCGGAATCTTAGATCTCACCCCTGGAATTCGATCGCTGCAAATTCACTACGACAACCGCATTCTACCTCTAGAGACATTGCTTGATGTCCTCATCGCGGCAGAACGTGAGCTACCTTTGATCGAGGAAATAGAAGTTCCAACGCGCATCGTCTATCTACCACTGTCCTGGGATGATGAATCGACGCAAATCGCGATCGAGAAATATGTTCGATCGGTCAATCCTCATGCTCCTTGGTGTCCGAGTAACATCGAATTCATTCGGCGCATCAACGGCTTAGACACGATTGAACAAGTGCGAGACATTGTATTTAATGCGAGCTATCTCGTTCTGGGATTGGGCGATGTTTACTTAGGCGCTCCAGTAGCAACTCCGATCGATCCCCGTCATCGATTAGTTACCACTAAATACAATCCTGCTCGAACTTGGACACCGGAAAATGCAGTCGGGATTGGAGGAGCCTACCTCTGTGTTTATGGTATGGAAGGCCCTGGCGGCTATCAATTTGTAGGGCGGACTCTGCAAATGTGGAATACTTTCCATGAGACAGTCGAGTTTGAGCCAAATAAGCCTTGGTTACTCCGCTTTTTTGATCAAATTCGGTTCTATCCTGTTTCTGCTGCGGAACTATCGCAGTTCCGCAAAGACTTTATTCATGGCAGAATGCAGCTTAGAATTGAAGAAGAGACATTTAATCTCAAGCACTACAACCAATTTCTACGATCGATTGCTGACGAAACCGAGAAATTCAAGACGACTCAACAAGCTGCTTTTGAAGCAGAACGCGATCTCTGGGCAGCAAATCCTCTGTTGAGTCAAGTCAGCGAAGATGTTGAAGCTGCACCGATTGAAACACAAGCGATCGAGCTTCCTCCAAATAGTCATGCTGTCATTGCACAAGTTCCAGCAAACGTTTGGCAAATCGCTGTCGAGAAAGGTGCAACCGTTAAAGCTGGCGATCAGTTAGTCATTCTAGAGTCGATGAAAATGGAGATTGCAGTCATCGCTCCTGCGGATGGTGTTGTTTTTGATATTTTCTGCGCTCCAGGGCAAATGGTATCGGCTGGACAAATGCTCTGTGTGATTCAGTCGTTGAAGCACCTCGAATTCGCGTTAAACAATTCCTAAGAGAGACGATTTTCCTACTGTTGAGTTTGTAAGCTATTCAGTGAACTAAGTAGCAGAACTAAAACGATGAAAGCAACAATGGAAAATAGTTTGTTCGATCGCACTTTTCGCGATAGTGAAGGCAACATCGTCATCGCACAGAAGCCAAATCTACCAATTTTGATTGGGGGAACGGCAACCCTACTACAACTGATTGGCTTCGAGGGTAAAATCCAGACAGGATTAGGATTAGTTGCCTTTGGAACGTTGTTTACTTGGGCATGGCTCGAACTATTTCAGGGAGTCAACTATTTTCGTCGATCGCTTGGTCTCATCGTATTGGTGAGCCTGCTCGTCTCCAGACTTCGTTGATTCACGTTAGCTAACACAGTAAAATCCTCAATCCTGTTCTGAGCAAACTTCGCAATGGCAAAAACCGCTTTAGTCACTGGTGCATCTCAAGGCATCGGCAAAGCTACCGTTCTAGAACTCGCAAAGCACGGCTATGATATTATCCTCGTCGCCCGTGAACCAGAACGCTTAGAAGCCGCTGCAACCGAAGTGCGGACTCTAGGACGGCAAGCATACGCTATTCCAACCGATGTTCAAGATCCCGCGCAGGTAGAACAACTTATTCAACGCGCGATCGCTCAAGTGGGAACGATCGATGTGTTGGTGAACAATGCCGCAATCTACTACATGGGCCCCGTCGAAGAGGCATCTCTAAACGACTGGCATACCATTTTAGATACCAATGTCTGGGGCTATATTCACACCATTCGGGCGCTGCTGCCTCACTTTCTGTCTCGCAAAAACGGCACGATCGTGAATGTGGTTTCGATCGGCGGACTTGACCCGATTCCCTACCAGGTTCCTTATACGACGAGCAAACACGCGCTCACAGGCTTAACCAAATCCCTACGCTCAGAGCTAGAACCCAAAGGCATTCACGTTTGTGGCATCTATCCGAGCTTTATTCGGACACAGCTCTATGAGCGGGCACTGTTTCGCGGCGAGGATGCGAAAAATCGGTTTGAATTCATGTACAAAGCCTTTCATAGCCCAGTTCTGGAAACGCCGGAGTATGTCGCTCAAACGCTGCGCCATGCGATCGAACATCGTCAGAAAGATGTGTTAGTCGGGACAGCGCATTTTTGGACAGCGATGTTTCATCTCGCTCCGGCGGTAATGAAGCCAATCGTCCGGAGAGTCTTTGGGATGGCAGATTCGCAGCGAAACTTGGTGCGTTAAGCGTTCTCTCAACTCGAAGGCTGGATTTTCAGTACCTCATCCAACAATCCTCGCGCGGACTGTGCTTTCACCAGTGCGGTTTGATGATCACTGTGAGCGCGAACTAATCGCATCAGCCCGCCGACTCCGGTTTTAAGCTGCTCTAATTCTTCTCCGCCCATCAATTCCCCATCCAGCATTCTTAGCAGTAAGGGCTTAATGTCGCCTACTTCTTGGCGTACTTTTTGCAGCTTCTCTACTGTACTTAATAATGTTTTCAGCGAGTTTAGAATCTCGTCGATGTCTTGAGTCGGCTCTACTTGAGTCGCCTCTACAGGATCATCTGAGGTTTCGGTTTCCTCGATCGAAGAATCCGCGTCTTGCACTTCTGTCTCTGTCTCTGCGTCATCAATTTCAGTTTTTCGAGCGTTCGGGCGTGGCATTTGTATTATTCCAAGAATTATTCTAGGTCCGATCGGAATCGAACTCATTTATTAAAGCACCATTTCAGCAAAGCAGCAGAGAGTTTGAGTCTGCAATAGTTAGTTTTGCTATCTTCAACTACACAGGAACCGTTGCGAAACTGTCCTGAATCCGATCGATTTCCAAATCAATCAAATAATCGACTGTCCAGTTTGCACAGCGTTGCAGCATATGAAACGGGTAGCTATTCGCCACACCGACGACCGGAATTTTGGCAGCTTTGGCGGCTTGAATCCCTGCAAAGGTATCTTCGATCGCTAAACATTCCGCCGCTGCTAACTGAAGATCGGGAAATTCCTGATTTAAGCGCTCGATCGCTAGTAGATATCCATCCGGTTCGGGCTTGCTGATGGTTAGATCGTCGCCGGACACGATGACCGAAAACCGCGATCGAAGATTTGCCCGTTCTAAAACGAGTTCTATTTCGGTTCCAAGTGCGCCGCTGACGATCGCAAACTTACACTGCGGCAGTTTGAACATCAAGTCTTCGATTCCGCTGTAGAGCGGCAGTTTCTCTAGAGCGCTAATTTTCTCAACGTATGCCTGAGCTTTACGGGCAATCAGTTCATTCAAATAGGAAGGGGTTACGACTCGTCCGCGCCGTTCTAGAAGTTCTTGAATGCACACCCGATCGCTGCGCCCTAAACACAATTCGCGGAATTCTCCGGGTTTGGGGCGCAGATTCTCCTCGATTAAGACTTGCTCTAGAAGTTTGTCGTGGAGCGGCTCATCGTTGATAATGACACCATTGAAGTCAAATAGAACAGCTTTCAGCATCGGAATATTAAGGCGCGATCGTCCAGTCTTTTACCATACCGGAAAAATCGGTTTCACGTCCTGTCCTTCTATCAAAGAATCAATTCCGGTAAATATAAGTTGAGAAATTGACTAAAACGGGACGTTGTTTGTTTAGTTAGATGTGTCGATACAGCGTTTTGGCTCAAGGGGGAAAGAAAAATGGCAAAAACCGTAATTTCAGCAATGCTCGATTCAAAGACACCGCCTGATGTGGTGATTCGAGCCGAGCCGCGTCAACCGCAATCCGATCCAACCTTGGGGATTCCCGTCCAAGTAGATCGACAAAGTACGCCTAAACACCGATTAGTGACGATCGGAGATTCGCTAACCCAAGGCTTTCAAAGTGGCGCAATCTTTCAAACCCATCTTTCCTCTGCTGCCATGATTGCTCATGAGATGGGGTGGAAAGCATTCCGGTATCCGATTTATGACAGTCCAGGAGACGGGATTCCGCTGAACTTAGAAGCGCTTGCTCGTCGTTTGGAGATGCAAAATGGCGGACAGTTAAATTGGTGGAAAATTCCGTCTGCGCTGCTGGAGTTGCGGAGTTTTCTCGATCGCAGTGAGGACTTCTGGGAGCGCAGTGCAGACTCTCTGTTTTCAGCCAGAGGGGAGATCAATCATAACTTAGCGGTATATGGCTGGGATTTACGGAATACACTATCTCGCAATGCAGATATGTGTCTTGATGTGGTGCAAAATAACCCGCCCAAAGATAACTTTATTAAACAGGTTGTTGATCACCATAATGAACGCGCTGCGATTCGTGTTTTAGATGCCGCTCGTGATGAAAATAAACGAGCATTAACACCGCTTCAAGCAGCACAAAAGTTATCAACCGAAGAAATTGAAACGCTAATTATTTTTATTGGCTCAAACAATGCTTTAGGTAGTATCTTAACCTTCAATGTGAAGTGGTCGGATGTTGGTTACGACGACATGGATATCAACGACCGGTATACAGTATGGCGACCGATTCACTTTCAAGCAGAACTAGATCTCATCGTGGAGCAAGTCAAACAGATCAATGCCCGTCATGTGATTTGGTGTACTGTGCCTCATGTGACGATCGCGCCGTTTGCTCGTGGTGTAGGAGAGAAAGTCGCACCGCAGTCGCGATATTTCCCTTATTACACGCAGTTTTGGATCAAAGATCAGCCGTTTAATCCCGCAAAACATCCTCACTTAACGGCAACTGAAGCAAGAGCGATCGATAGCGCGATCGATCAATACAACGATTCGATCACTAATGTGGTGAGAGAAGGTCGGAAGCAAGGAAAAGACTGGTACTTGTTTGAGATGGTGGAATTGCTCGATCGTTTAGCAATTCGTCGCTTTTTTGGGCAAACACAAGTGCAGCCTGAATGGTGGAGTCCTTACGAATTGCCGCCTGCGCTGCAAGCTTTGAATCCTGTTCCAGACTCGCGATTTTTCCGCTCGAATGCACAGGGACGTATTGAAGGCGGATTGTTCTCGCTTGATGGCATTCATGCAACAACGATCGGATATGGCATCATCGCGCAGGAATTGATCAAAGTGATGCAAGACGCGGGAGTGGAGTTCTATGATTCAGAAGGGCAGAAGCGATCAGGTGAGGTTCAGATTAATTTCGATCGCTTACTTGCACTCGATACGCTGAACTCCCGACCGCCCCGATTGGTTCAAGATATGATTAACACAGTCGGTTGGTTTGATAGTACGTTTAGCGTGATGAATGGACTATTGAAGTCGAACTATTAGTTAGTAACTTTTAGGAGTGCGACCAGACCCTTGAACGGATGGAATTCTTTGTCGATCGATACACACAAAAAACCCCCGACAAACTGCCAGGGGTGAATCATCAGGGTGCATCTACCAATCCTGTATACGAGAACCTCAAATCCAATCCGGAGGAACTGAGAGATTTTTCTAGCGTTTGAGGTCGATCGCGGCTTGTTTAATTGGCTCCAAGAGATCGATCGACACTTTCAAACTATTAAGCGATCGATATTCATCTGCCTTGCTATCGGCTGGGATGCCGTGAAAATCGCTGCCGCCGCTGATTAACAAACCATACTGAGCGCACATCTCTTTCAGTCGCTCTGCTTGCCAAAGCGTATGGCTCGGATGATACACCTCAATCCCCATCAAACCTGCCTCGACTAGTCCCGGCAGAACTTCCTTAACGGGTGCGCCTCGAAATAAAAACGGATGCGCCCACACCGGAACCGCTCCACACTCACGCAACAATCGAATTCCGTCTGCTGCGCTGAATTTCTCGTACTGCACGAATGCGGGTCGATCGTCGGCTAAAAAGCGATCGAAGGCTTCTCGCGTCGATTCCACATGACCCGCTCTTACTAGCGCAGACGCAATATGGGGACGACCGGGAGCCATACCCTTACCCATCTTCGGCAGTTCAATCTCGTATCCCAGTGCAGCGAGCTTATCAATCATTTCTTGAGCGCGTCGCTTGCGTCCTTCGAGGCGTTCGGTCAGAGGCGGAGTTAAGCGATCGCGATCCGGATAAAATCCCAAAATATGCAAAGAGCGATCGCGAAAAACGGTACTCAATTCCAGCCCGGGCACAATTTCCAATTCAGGTGGAGCCGCAGAGATTGCTTCATCCCAACCCGAAACCGTATCGTGATCGGTAATCGCGAGCGCCCGAACGCCAGATGCGATCGCGGCTTCAACGAGTTCGATCGGACTCAGCATTCCATCTGAGTAAGTTGTGTGGCAATGTAGTTCTAACATACCTCTAATTTAGCGCACCGATAATGCCTGAAGGCCCCGAAATTCGCCAAGCGGCTGATCAAATTGCTGCGGCACTCGTCGATCGACGAGTAACCGAAATGTTCTTCGCGTTTGAGCATCTCAAACCTTATGAGTCCCAGTTTGTCGGGCATTGTGTGACGGCGGTGCGGACTCGCGGAAAAGGCATGGTCATTTGTTTCAGCAATCAGCTTTATATCTACAGCCACAATCAGCTTTACGGTCGCTGGTATGTTCGCAAACCTCATTCTTATCCAGAAACAAATCGACAGTTACGTTTAGCAATTCATAATGCAAAAAAGTCTGCATTGCTCTACAGCGCGTCTGATATTGAGGTGCTGCAACAAGCAGAGTTAGCAACTCACTCGTTTTTGAGTCGAATCGAATTGGATGTGCTAGATGAAGCGGTGACGGCTGAACAGGTCGAAGCAAGGTTTCGAGACAAGCGATTTTATCGACGACAGTTACCGATTTTATTGTTAGATCAGCATTTTTTAGGTGGATTAGGAAACTATCTTCGCAGTGAGATTCTATTTGTAGCGCGAGTGTTTCCGACATTGCGCCCGATCGATTGTTCTGAATCTCAAATTCACGCACTCACACAAGCGGTTTTAGCCGTTACGCACCAATCTTATGTAACCAAAGGAATCACCAACGATTTAGAGCTTGTGATGCAATTAAAAGCGCAAGGACATCGAAGGAGTGACTATCGGCATTTTGTGTTTAACCGGGAAAATCGTCCTTGTTTCGTGTGTGGAACTGCGATCGTAAAAGAGATTCTGGCAGGGCGACGATTGTACTACTGTCCGCATTGCCAAGCGAAGATCGTAGATTGAACACTGAGATGCAGATGTCGCATAGTATTCATTTGATCCCTGCAACTGGGAAGCAATTTTGTTGCAGAGAACACATTTATAGGGGTTGATGAACTCTATAAATGAATCCATTGTTACTGAAGACATATCGCGTTTCGTTTGTGAACTACCCTGCGATCAACTTGAGAACGAAGATCAACATCGGTAAAACACGATCGGCTTTTAGAGAAAAACCTTACTGTTGAGGCGTTAGCGGACAGCAAGGTTTATCAATTGTTTCTTTTCTACAAGGATATCCTACTATGCTGCGAGGATTGCTCTCGTTTCGAGGCCCGTATCGGATCTTGAACTTCGCTTGGTTTGCCTTTTTTCTCACGTTTGTGGTGTGGTTTAACTATGCGCCATTTTCAACTGTCATTCGAGAAGACCTTCATCTAACAGTGGCGCAAGCGAGAACGATTAGTTTATGTAACCTAGCGCTTACCATTCCGGCTCGGATCATTATTGGAATGCTGCTCGATCGCTTTGGCCCAAGAATTACATACTCCGCATTGTTGGTTTATGCTGCGCTTCCTTGCTGGGCGTTTGCTGCGGCACAGACCTTTGATCAATTGGTGCTGAGTCGTCTGGCAATGGGGATTGTTGGAGCAGGCTTTGTGGTTGGAATTCGCCTGGTCGGAGAATGGTTTGCAGACAAGCAAATTGGACTGGCACAAGGGATTTACGGCGGTTGGGGAAACTTTGGATCGTTCGCCGCAGAAGCATTCTTACCCGCGATCGCATTTGGTTCAGCTTTTCTCTATGCGGGACATGAAAACTGGAGATTCGCGATCGCGCTTTCTGGCTGTATCTCGCTCGTGTTTGGCGTTCTGTTCTACAAGAATGTGCAAGATACCCCTCCCGGCAAAGAGTATCAGCGTCCAACCCGTGATGGTGGCATGGAAATCACTTCAAGAAAGAGCTTTTGGGCATTGATACTCACGAATGTTCCTTTGTTTGGAGCAATGGCGTTGATTGCTTGGCGGTTGAAGTTAGTTAAATTTCTCACGCCTGCTGCGATGTATGGTGTTTGGGTCTTTCTTGCTGCGTTGTTTGTGCTGCAAACGTATCAAGCATTCAAAGTCAATCGCGAAGTCGTGTTAGGCGAGAAAACTTATCCAAGCCTCGATCGCTATCAGATGGGTCAAGTCTTTGTGTTAGAGCTTGCTTATGCGGTAAGTTTTGGGTCAGAGTTGGCGGTAGTTTCGATGCTGCCGGAGTTCTTTGAACATACGTTTAATTTGAGTCATCAGCTTGCAGGGCCGGTTGCTGCATCCTATCCTTTGATGAATCTAATCTCACGTCCCGCAGGCGGTTTGATCTCAGATAAAGTGGGTAGTCGCAAATGGACACTGACCTTTATGATCGGCGGTGTGGGTGTGGGTTACATGGTGATGAGTCAGATTCATTTTGGGTTGCCGTTACCGATCGCGATTTTGCTCACGATGGGCTGTGCCTTCTTTGTGTTTGGTGGTGCAGGGGCAACGTTTGGAATTGTACCGCTGATTAAGCGTCGAGTGACCGGACAAATTGCGGGGAACATCGGAGCTTATGGCAGTGTTGGATCAGTGCTTTATGCTACGACTTATAGTTTGTTGCCACAGACGGTCGAGGTCAGACTTTCTTTCAAGTGTTGGGAATGGCGGGAATTGTCGTTGCATTCCTCTGTGCATTTTTGCTGAAAGAGCCGAAAGCAACGAAACAAGAGATCACAGAAGCCGCGATCGTCGCTCATTAGCGCCGGACTCGAATCCCTTGAATATTGCAGTCATTTAGCCATTGTTGAACGGCTTGCCCAATCACCCCTTCACGACTTTCGATCGGAGGGGTGATGGGTTGGTTTGGGGTCGTTGTGCCGATGCGGGTGAACATTAGCGCCAGTTGCCAACCCTCCAGATTGCGAGTGAGAAACAACCAGTGAAATTGTTGAATGTCGATCGCTTTTCCACTAACGATTTCGCGTTCCAAAGTGGTGATGAAGGCTTGCTTTAAGGTAGGGTCAGAAGGTCGATCGCTATTCAATGGCAAAGGTGTAAATTCGGGTCGCCCTGCCAAAATGACTGAATTTCTCGACGATCGACTGTTTCTAATTCGCGATCGAACTGCGATGCGATTGGCGTATCCGGGTAAGTCCCGTAGCATTGCCTGGATCGTAGGTTCGACTTCGGTAGGACAGGCGATTCGAGCCGCTTGAACGGGGGAAATAGGGAGAAGATTCGCTGCGATCGTGATTCCGAATGCAAGGATACGCCAGACTTTCATGCCAGTTCGGAGATAGTTCGCTTCGATGACGAATCCGGGTAGCCCCCTAAATCCCCCACGAGTGGGGGACTTTGAGCCAAATGCGTTCCAATTCTCAAAGTCCCCCAGAATGGGGGACTTAGGGGGCAGAAGCCGCAAATAACGAAGCGCGATCGCCCGTCGATTCGTTGTCGCCTTCGCTTTCACACTGCCAACTCCTCACAAATTCGATCGAATGCCGCAACGGGATCATCCGCTGCCGTAATCGGTCGCCCAATCACCAAATACGATGCTCCCGCCTGAATCGCCTGCTTCGGAGTCATAATCCGCTGCTGATCGCCCGCTGCCGCCCAAGTCGGACGCACTCCCGGACAAACCAGCACAAACTCATTTCCGCAAATTTGCCGCAGTTGAGCCACCTCATGCGGCGAACACACTGCACCTGATAAACCGCTTTCTTTCGCCAAAAGTGCCATTTCTAGCGCATATTCCGGCAGTTCTAACGGAATTTTCAACTCAAACGCCAGCGATCGAGCCGATAAACTCGTTAAGACAGTAATCGCAATTAGCTTAGAAGGCGTAGATCCTTCCGGCGTGTTCAATACGATCGCGCTTTGTGCCTGCTGCAATGCGGTTTTACCCGCTGTGGCATGAATCGTAATCAGATCCACCCCAAATCGCGCTGCCGCTCCGCAAGCTCCCGCAACGGTGTTTGGAATATCGTGAAACTTTAGATCGAGAAAGATTCGTTTCTGTCGCTGTTTCAGAACGGTCAGAATGTTCAATCCGCTGCTGACAAACAGTTCTAAACCGACTTTCCAGAATGTGACTTGAGGCAGTTTGTCGATCAATGCGATCGCAGCTTCTTCCGAGGACACATCTAACGGGACAATAATGCGATCGTTCATGGGACAAACCGGACGAATTTACTTTTACCGAGTTGCAGCACTTTTCCGCTCAACGCTTCGGGTGATTCAAACAGCAAATCGACATTGCTCATTTTTTCACCGTCGAGCTTAACCGCGCCGCCTTGAACCTGTCGCCTCGCGTCAGAACTCGATTTACACAATCCTGCCGCGCTGACGAGATAAAACAGCTTCGCCGGAAATTGCACCCCAGAAAGCGAAAATTCTGGAACCGAATCGCTTTGAGATCCTGCACCCTGAACAAGATTCAAAGCCGCATTTTGAGCTTCGATCGCGCGTGCTTTGCCGTGATACTGTGTCACCACCTCAAGCGCGAGAAGCTTTTGACGATCGCGTGGATTTTCCGGTAGTCGATCGAGCGGCAAATCAGTGAGAAGCTCAAAATATTGGTGAATCACTGAGTCTGGAACTTTCTCTAATTTCGAGTACATACTGAGCGGATCTTCCGACAATCCGACATAGTTCCCCAACGATTTCGACATTTTCTGCACGCCATCTAATCCCGGCAAAATCGGCATCAACAGCCCAAATTGCGGAACCTGCCCAAAATGCCGCTGTAAATCTCGTCCCACTGCCAAATTGAACTTTTGATCCGTTCCACCGAGTTCGACATCGGCTTCAAGCGCAACTGAATCGTAGCCCTGCATCAACGGGTATAAAAATTCATGCAAATAAATCGCTGTCCCCTGCTTGTAGCGCTCCGCAAAGCCTTCTTTCGCCAGCATTTGCCCCACAGTCATCGTCGCCAACAATCCGAGAGTTTTGCTCAAATCTAGCTTCGACAGCCATTCCGAGTTGTAGCGCACTTCCAACCGTCCCGGAGTCTCAAAATCCAGAATCGGACGCAACTGCTTTAAGTACGTCGCCGCATTCTCCGCTACATCCGCCTCAGTCAACTGCTTACGAACTTCCGATTTTCCAGTCGGATCACCAATTCTCGCGGTAAAATCTCCAATCAATAGCACTGCTATATGTCCAGCATCTTGAAACTGTCGCAACTTCCGATAGATCGTACTATGACCCAAATGAATATCGGTTCCCGTCGGATCAATGCCAAACTTAACCCGCAAAGGACGAGCGCTCTTTTCCAAGCGCACCCGTAGATTTTCAGTCGGTTGATCCGAATCCGGTTGATCAGGGAAAATCTCAGTCGTGCCCCGAAACAGCCAGTCAAGAGAGTGAGACATACTTTATACTTTTGAGAAATTCAACCATCTAGACGACCAGCGGCTTCTGATTTCTCACCGGGTCTTAGCCACACTACTACAGTTTTAAGCACTGTGAGCTTCATCGAAACTTTGTTCCATTTGTTTAAGTCTCAATTATCCTACTAGAGTTGCTTCACCTGCTCCCGGAAATGTGAGCCTCGATTCCAGTTTTTACGGAATGGCTTCCGCGTCTTCTGAATCCTTCCTTTTTAAGCCCTACTTTTTTATTGAAAGAGAGTTTGCCGTGTCGTCCAACACCCTTAGACAAAAGCAGCAAGAACCCGAAACCACTCTGGAGTTTGTCCAGTCTGTCGGCAAAGTGACGGGCGGAACCCTCCTCGCCATTACGATGCTATCGAGTTCGGTAATCGCAGGCGGATTGGTCGGACTTGCGATTAGTTTTCGCAATTTGCCCGATGTGCGATCGCTTCGAGGCTACAAACCGAGCGAAACCACGCACATTTACGATATGAAGGGCAAAATGCTCACCAGTATTCACGGTGAAGCAAACCGGGAAGTCGTGCCGCTTAACAATATTTCTCCACACCTCAAACGCGCGGTGATTGCGATCGAAGATAGCTACTTCTATTCACATCGCGGCGTGAATGGAGGCGCGATCGCGCGGGCAACTTTGGCAAACTTCACGACAGGACGCACGGTAGAAGGCGGTTCCACGCTGACGATGCAGTTGGTGAAAAACCTGTTTCTTTCTCCAAAACGTGAGCTGAGTCGAAAAGTTGCTGAAGCGGTCTTGTCGCTGCGAGTCGAGCAGATTTTCAAGAAAGACCAAATCTTGGAAATGTACCTGAACCAGATTTATTGGGGACACAACAACTACGGCGCACAAACCGCCGCAAGAAGCTACTTCAACAAAGATGCCGCGAATCTTACCCTCGCTGAATCGGCGATGATGGCAGGCTTGATCCAATCGCCCGAAGATCTCAGTCCGTTTGTTGATTTGAAGAAGGCAAAAACGCGTCAAGCCGATGTCCTGAATCGAATGCGCGAACTCGGTTGGATCACTGCCGACGAAGAATCCGCCGCCCGCAAACAGCCGATCAAACTCGGAAAAATCACCTCGTTCCAAACGAGCCAAATGCCGTATGTGACCAACGCCGTTATCGATGAATTAACCAAAAAGTTTGGTAAGGATGCGGTCTTAAAAGGTGGAATGCGGATTCAAACCACGATCGATTCTAAAATGCAGCGGTTAGCTGAGGATACTGCACGTCGCTGGATTGGAACGCTGAATTATCAGGGAGTTTACGCCGATCAAATGGCGATCGTATCGGTTGATCCCCGGACGCATTTCGTTAAAGCAATGGTCGGTGGGGTCGATGCGAAGAAGAGCCAATTTAACCGCGCCACTCAAGCACAGCGGCAACCCGGATCAGCGTTTAAGCCTTTCGTTTACTATGCGGCTTATGCGTCTGGTCGTTACTCACCCGATGCCACGATTCTCGATGCTCCAGTGGGCTACCCGGACGGGTACGAAATGTATTATCCCCAGAACTACGATCGAAGTTTTGGCGGTGCGATGACGCTCAGACGCGCGTTAGAGCAATCTCGCAACATTCCAGCGGTTAAACTGGGACAAGAAATCGGCTTAAACAAAATCGTCGAAATCTGTCGAAGTATCGGGATCAAAAGTACGATCGATCCGGTGATTTCGCTGCCGCTCGGCTCGGTTGATTTAACTCCGCTGGAAATGGCAGGCGCTTATGCCACTTTCGCAAATAACGGCTGGTACTCTGATCCAACCTTGATCGCACAAGTCACCGATAGTAGCGGCAACGTCATTCTAGACAACACTCCGAAACCGAGACTGGTGCTTGATGCTTGGGCATCTGCCTCGCTCAACGATACCCTTCAAGGGGTGATCTCACGCGGAACGGCGACAGCGGCTCAAATCGGTCGTCCAGCCGCAGGCAAAACGGGAACGACTTCTTCGGAGCGCGATATTTGGTTCGTTGGCTATGTGCCTCAGCTTGCGACAGCAGTTTGGGTCGGAAACGATGACTACGCGCCTCTTGGACAGGGTGCAACAGGCGGTACGTTTGTCGCTCCAATTTGGCGCGATTATATGTCTCAAGCGCTGCAAGATGTTCCAGTTGAGCGCTTCCGTCCTGCTTCAGATTTCGACAAACCGTAATTGCAAAAAACTCCGGGTGCTAGAACACTCGGAGTTTTTAGAATTATTTATCGATTTCTGATTTCATTCGTTCTAACGTTCGAGTCATTTGCTCGAACATTTGTTGGGGAGTCATGCCAAACTGTCCCAACTGAGTTTTAAGCTGCTCAACCGTCATCTGAGCCGAAAAATCATCGGAAAGCTCAAAGCGCTTCATAAAGACCTTGTAGCGATCCATGATGGCTTCCATCTGTTCGATGTACATCAGTTTGCCTTCACGATCGAACTTTCCATAACTGCCACCAAGCTGAATCAGCGATTGATAGTCCTGAAACAGGTTTTTCGCTTCTTCTTGAACAATCTCAGAGTCAAAAAATGCCATTGCCTTAGTTGTGAGGTCACGAAGGACAGGGAAAACCGTGGGTTAGACTAATTTATCCTGTATTCATCATATTCCAAGGGTTTCACCTTCGTTAAGTAGTGTTTCCACTACCTAATCGATCGCATCTGGATCAATTCCAAGCGATCGAAGTCGATCGGCTAAACGCTGCGATCGCTCACGTTCGGCATTGGCATGTTGACGTTCATTTTCAGCACGTTGACTTGCAGCATCGGCGCGTTGACGTTCATTCTCAGCGCGTTGACGTTCTATCGCTTGCCCTTCTGCTCCTGTTGGAATCGGTTGTCCAACTTCATCACACCAACGCAACCACAGCCGAGTTACCTCTTCTTCAAACTGCCCTTCCCACAGCATTAAGCCCAGTCCAACTCCTGCTAACCAAACCGACTGCCCAGGTTCAGTAATACCCGCCTCTAACGTGAGTTCGCTGTAGCCAGGAGGTGAAATTGCCCATACCCGCAGCAGTGCGCCATTCATCTCGTTCTGTCCTTGAATCTGTCGCAGCGGATCAAAGACAACGTAGTAAGGCACACCAATCTGAGCATAAATCTCTTTTTTAGAAGCTTTCTTGCCTGCTTGTTGAGCTTTTTTGCTCAAAGTAAGCTCATTACCTTCTTGATTTGAGACAATCTCGATACAAACCTCTGGATGCTTGCCAAATTCCCAGACAAAGTAGGAGCGGTTTTGCTTTTGTGAAAAGTCCTCTGGGCGTTGTACTCCCAGACTCAGAAGCGCGTCGGGGACAACTGGATCACCTTTCAGCTTGTAGAATAATCCGACGTTGGCATCTGCAATAAAGGGTGGTGTCAAGACCTCGGAACTGTAAAGAGGTTCAACGAGTAGCCTTTGTTGTTGAGCCGACTGAAAATTATCCACGGGCGTATCGTCCTCGGTGACGAGATGGCTAATGTCAGGAATGACGACTTCTTCGATGAACTGTTGAGTCATGGGCAGCACTGAGAACCCGATTTGTTCATTATCTGCTGAAATCTCTGAAGTGTCTGTAAAATTGTGGATCATATTGAATCCACCAGAATCGCAGTAGGACTATGTTCAGTAAACCGAAAAGTCGAAGAGTTGCGGCGCTATTAGCGATCGCAGGAGCCATTCCGATCGCTGGAGGGTTTCACTTGGTTGGCTTACACAAACTCTATTTGGGACAACGCTGGTGGTGCTTGATTTATCTTGCCTTAGCGCTGACTGGAAGTAAGATTGCTTGGATTGCAGCGCTGTTTGATGCCGTATTTTATTTGATTCAAAATCCAGATGAGTTTGATGTGAATTTTAATGATGAAGCTGTGCCCGAAACGGGGACAATTAGCCTGCAATCGAATGCAGTTGTTACCATTTCCGAGAGTTTGCGCGAACTCGATCAGTTACGGCAAGATGGTTTAATTTCAGAATACGAATTTGAACAAAAACGGCGAAAACTTCTCGATCGTATTAAATAACCATGCTCAATTGGTTCTCTTCTAATGTGCTGAAGTCCAGAATTCAGAACGACCCGTTTTACCGATTTCAATCTCTGGCTGAGATTCGGATTGCGGCGGATTTGGGCATTCAAATTGATGTGAATCAAGCGAGTGTAGATGATTGGTTAAGGTTGCCAGGATTATCAATTCATCAGGCGAAAACATTGACTCAATTAAGTGAACTAGGAGTGCAATTTCTCTGTGTCGAAGATGTTGCAGCGGCATTAGGACTATCGCTTCAGCGGTTGAAACCGTTAGAACCTGTGATGAAGTTTTGCTATTACGATCTGGAGAGTTTGCATCAGATTCAACGAGTGAACTTGAATACAGCAAGTGCGATCGAGTTAACTCAGATTCCAGAAATTCGATCGGTATTAGCAAGAGCGATCGTTAGAAATCGTCAATCCCAAGGTAACTATAAAAACCTCGTCGATCTGCAACAGCGGCTTTCACTTCCGAGTCAGCTTGTTGCTGAATTGATGCACTATTTACGCTTTTGAACCGTATCAGACACAATATAGAAAGCGAATTTTACATCGAGAAATGCTATGACTCAGGCAAAATCTACATTTTCTAGTTTTGAAGAGTACTTAGCCTACGATGATGGTACAGACCAGTTGTACGAATTTGTTGATGGGGAGCTAGTTGCATTGCCACCTGAATCTGGTCGAAATAGTCAAATTCTTATGTTCATGATTCTGGCGATCGCTCCACTGATCGATCCTCGTAGAGTCCGAGTTCGAGGGCTAGAGTTGGAAGTCCGAGGCAATCCGAGAAACCGTTTTCCTGATTTAACCATCATTCAGGAAGAACACATTGAACAGTTGCAGCGACGTGATACGATTCGACTTTCAATGTTGCCACCTCTGTTGGTCGTTGAAATCGTGAGTCCAGGTGAAACAAATCGTTCAAGAGACTACAACGATAAACGCAACCAATATCAGGATCAGGGAATTCCTGAGTATTGGATTGTTGATCCTCAGACTCAAACTGTTACCGTATTGAAGCTCAATCAAGCAGGGATGTACATCGTGATTGGTTTTCAAGGCACTGAGCGAATTGAATCTCTTCTGTTTCCAGCGATTAACTTGACTCCAGAACAACTCTTTGCGCCTTGATATGACGATCGAAGGAAAAGCTACATTCGCTATCGGCAGTGCATTCTACAATCCAGATGCAGAAATTGTCAGAGATTTAGCCGTTCTTGCAGCGGCAGTCGATAGACGCGATCGCGGCTCGTTGCGGGTGTTGGATGCGATGGCGGGGTGCGGTGTGCGCTCGCTGCGCTATGTTCTCGAAAGTCAGGCGGATTTTGTCTGGGCAAATGACAGCAATTCAGACATTCAAACGGTATTACAAGAGAATTTAACGCGATCGCTCAACGCGGAACAGTATCAGATTAGCGATCGAGATGCGATTCGAGTATTTTTTGATTGTTATAACCGTCAAGATTACTATGATCTCGTGGATGTTGATGGGTTCGGATCTCCAGTTCCTTATGTTCATGCGTGTTTAAGTGCGTGTTCGATCGGCGGATTAATCTATCTCACCAGTACCGATGGGCGAACTGTGACCGGACGCGCTCCTGATAATTGTGTCGCGGATTATGGTGCGTATGCTCGAATTCATCCTGCGGTACACGAGCAAGGATTACGGTTGATTCTGGGAAATGTTCAACAGCAGGCAGCTTCGCGCGGATTGGGTATCAAACCTGTGTTTTCTTACTTCACAGGACAGACGTATCGCGTGATGGTGCGATTGGTTTCGTCGATTCAACTGACCGAGCAGAACTATGGATTCTTAGGATTTTGTCACGGGTGTGGCACGTATCAACCTGTGGAATGGCGAAAATTAGGTCGATCGCAGTGTTTGAATGATTGTCGATCGCTGGTTCTCAGTGGGGCGATGTGGTTGGGCAATTTGCACGATGTTGATCAAATTATGCGAATGATTGAAGTCGCAACGGAATGGAATTGGACATCGTGCATTCGATTGCTGGAGTTAATGCAGGCGGAAGCGGAAATGCCGCCGTACTTCTACACGTTGGGCGAGATTGGACGACGCGGAAAATTAGATATTCCGAAATCGAGTTATCTGGTTCAAACGCTGAAAGATTGGGGACACCGTGCGAGTTTGACCCATATCGATCGAGAAGCAATTAAAACCGATGCAGATCTACCGACCTGTATTCGAGCGGCCCAGTCGTATGCAATTGGGCTAACCGAAGTTGACTAAAATTCAGGGACACATTACCCTGGAAATAGGAATAGCCAAAAGCTGAGATCTTTTGAGTTCCGATCGCTCTAAAGCAAAAGAAGCAAATTCAGTTGGTTTTTGAATTGCTTTCGCGCCCAAAGGCAGTAAACACGGTGATTTTATGCACTATCTAAAAGAAGTTCCAGACATATAGCGGGCATTGTCAGGAAGCACAATTTAGTGATTTGCAATTGGAATTTAAGCAATTTGAATCGTTAGTTTCTAATGTGTTCTAGATGACATATCAGGATTAGTGGTTTTAATGTTTTTTCTAATTTTTTAGCGTTTGGTGCAATGATTTAATTGCGTCCAACACTTCCTTGTGCGATCGAATATTTTCACGTTCCAAGTTTCATTTTTCGTAGCCGTTAAAAAGGAAAAATTTTGTATGTTGACCGTTGATGTAAATGTTGCTTATCGCACTGCAACATCCAAAGACGTTGATGTTTTGCTTGAACTTGTCAAAGAGTTCCATCAGATCGAAAAATTACCATTCGATCCGGTTCTCGATCGCGTTTCGCTCCAGCAATTTCTCACTAATCCTGCACTGGGTCGAGCTTGGTTGATCACTGAGCGAGAACGCATCATTGGTTATGTTGCTGTTACTTTTAGCTACAGCATTGAATTTCGTGGACTCGGTGCCTATATCGACGAGTTGTATCTCCGTTCTGCTGATCGAGGACAGGGCATCGGAACCCAGACGCTGAAATTCGTTGAGCGGTTTTGTCGATCGCAGAATATTTCCTCAATCGCGCTTTCCGTTCACGAAGACAATGAACGAGCGCAGCGGGTTTATCGCAAGGCAGGATATGGCGATCGAGGCTATCAGCTTATGATGAAAGCGATCGCGTAACTTATTGCACTTTCGCCTGGGGTAGCGCTCGATCTTGCTTCAAATCATTTTGGTTGACCCAGATCGTTCGCTGACCGTTAGAAATGCGGCAAAGATAAAACGCTTTATCGTGGATGACCTGCTCGACTTTCTGAATCGTCCAGCCTGGTTTTCCACGATAAATTGCAGACTCTCCGACTTTTGGAACCCACGAGCCGATTTTCTCGATCGGAGTCATCCGCGCGTCCGTGTAGTGCCATAGTGCGATCGCACCTCGTTCGATCCAAGGTGTGACTTTATCTGCAATCACCGCCAGCATTAATGTTCCAACAACCATCCACGGCAACACTTGATAGTACAGCGGAAGCTGATTGCGGACATAGAGATTTAGAGTGCGATCGACCACAAAGTTATGAATCAGAAAATAGCTATAGCTATGAATTCCGAGCCAGACCATAGCACTACCGAGCTTTAAGCGATCGCTGAAAAATCGGAAGACCACCATACAGCAGAGCGTTAAGCCGATCGCGAGCAGGAAATCATCAAAGATCCAACCAAATCGGTAAAACTGGGCAACAAAGCCGATCGCATAAATGCCAAGTCCGATCAATAATGCTCTTGAAGACTTCCAGAAGATTACGCCTTTTCCTTGTGAATACTGACGCGCCACCACCATGCCTAAAACAAAAGTGCTGAGTTTTGCAATGAAAGGCACGAAAGGCTGCCAACCTGCGGCAGCGCTCACGATCGCGTAAGTTGGATGTCCTTGAAATACATATACCGCAAACGTTCGATAGATAAACGTAATCGCCGTACTCACAATCAACAAGTTGCGAGAACCCCAACGATTGATCAAATACCAAAGCACCGGAAAAATTAGTGCAAAGCTAATAATTAGGGGCACAAACCACCACGGACCACTTGTCGGCAGCAACACATCGCCACCGTAATCGAACAGAATCGGAAAGGACATTCCAGCAAACGTATGCCACGCATCAGGAATATAGCTATTCGTCCATTTTCCAACGACCCACAGCACCGGATAAGAGAGCCAAGCAACTGTCCAGAACGGAAATAAGATTCTTAAAATTCTTCGCTTGAGAAAGCGCCCCACCTCGATCGGCTTTCCCTTGAGCGACAGCACCAAACTAAACCCGCTCACCAGCACAAACACATCGACAAACTGATACCCAAACCAAATCGGCAAGCTTAGTGCTTGAATAATCCAACTTTCTCCGAGTTGTTGCGTTGCTGTAAAAAGTTGTTGAGCGTTTGCAACTAGTCCTGTAGGTTGAGGCGTAAAGGCATACTTCGTCAACAATAGTTGAGCATGGTAGAACAACAGCAACACTGCCGCAAAGATGCGAGTGCCTTCCAACCACGCCAACCGTCTTAATCCTTTAGACTCAGCCATCCGTACTTTCTCTCCTCAAATCAACCGTCTCAAGCTGTGACGAATTCCCTGTCAGAGTGTGGCATCTCTTCAGCCCAAAACTGAATAAATCAGCCAATTTGCAGATTTATTACTAGAAAACGATCGAGATTTTTAATCCGATCTCCCTTCCCGTTCAGCCGTCACAAATCTGGTCAGCCCGCCACTTTACCATGTAGTACTCACCGCAATCGAGGTTAGCGAATGGCTTCATAGAATTTCATCTCGCGTAAGAAAGACAGGTGAGACACTAGAGAAACGATACTGAGAGCAAGCGATCTTAAAGCTTCACGATCAATGCTCAAAAGTATCCGGAGTCGCGAACACAACTGACGTAAGTAAACTAGAAGCTCCGTACAAGTCGACCGTAGAACCCGTACATTTACTTAATTGTGTTCGCCATAGAAAATGAAAATCCCAGATCCTACCGTATAGATCCTTGGGTGAATCCGATTCAATCTGTGCAACACATATCAAAACCAGATTATGAAAATGAAATTCACGGCTCAAGACTTGTCGATGCTCGAAGACTTTCGCACCGATCGACTCCAACAGCTTTACGCCCACGCGCTTTCGGGATGCTCTTTAGAATTGAAATTCGATGCGCTTCTGATTCACTGCTCAGAACCGTGGTGCGTTGACCAAGTGATTGAAGAACTCGATCTCATTGGAAAAGCAGCCTTGATTGTGCTAGGTGTGAAATCGGTATCAGTTTGCTACGCCAGCGAAGAAGTGTGTCGGATCAAAACGCGCTCCAATCCTCAACCGTGCGTGTCGAGATAAGTGAATTTGCCGTTTAACATAGAGGTAGATTCACTTGGTAAATCAGAGCGATGACACTTCCTTCGATTGCGATCGCATTGACGATCGCGGGTTCAGACAGCGGCGGCGGTGCAGGAATTCAAGCCGATCTCCGAACATTTGCGTTTCACCGTGTGCATGGCACCAGCGCATTAACCTGCATCACCGCACAAAATACGCTGGAAGTAACGCGCGTTGATGCTCTGCCTCCTGAAGCGGTTACGGCTCAAATCGAAGCTGTCGTCCAAGATATCGGCGTGCAAGCGGCAAAAACAGGAATGCTGCTAAATCGAGGCATTATTGCAGCCGTTGCCGAACAAGTTTCAGCTTTCAAAATTTCTAACTTAGTTGTTGATCCGGTGATGGTTTCGCGCACTGGAGCACAGTTGATCGATGATGCCGCGATCGCAGCTTTGAAAACGCTCCTCGTTCCCCAAGCGCTCATCCTGACCCCAAATCGCTACGAAGCCCAACTCCTTAGCGGCATCGAAATCAACACCTTAGAAGAGATGCAGACAGCCGCCCAACGAATCTTTGAACTGGGAGCGAAGTCGGTTTTGGTGAAAGGCGGTGGTATGAGTGATGCCTTGTGCGGAGTCGATGTGTGGTTTGACGGAACTCAGTGCGAAACGTTTGCAACCCGGAGAGTGGAAACCAAGCATACTCACGGAACGGGATGCACGCTCTCAGCCGCGATCGCAGCAAATTTGGCATTGGGAAAAGATCTGCGATCGGCAATTGAAGCCGCGAAGGATTATGTCACCACTGCGTTAGAGTACTCCCTTGCGATCGGTCAAGGTCAAGGCCCCGTAGGCCACTTTTTCCCGTTGCTCCAGCATTCTTAATTTTCGGTGACGGCTTTTTCTCCTAATTGCTTACGGTTTTCCCCATGTTCCTGGATTCGCCCGCCTTTGAATAAACCGCCACAATAAAGAAAAACAATTAAACGTTTGCCCACTTCGTTAATTTGAGGATTCGCCTTTGCAGAGGGACTGGATGGTTCTACTCCTTGTGCTGTAGCTGATCTCACTGAGCGCAGCTATTTTGGAGTTTTCCCATGTCTTCGTTTGCGGCTTCTAGTGCGCTAGAAAATCGCTTGCTGGCATCGCTTCCTGTGGAGGTTTATCAAAGATTGGCGGCTCATCTTGAGCCAGTAACGCTGACTCCTCAGCAAATTCTTCACCCGATCGGAGAAGCGATCGCTTATGTTTACTTTCCAATGAGATCGTTGATTTCGCTGACGACTTTGCTTTCAAATGGTTCGGTTCTCGAAGTTGGGCTAGTCGGTCGCGATGGCTTTATCGGGGCTTCTGTGGTTTTGGGACGGCGTGAGAGTGTCCAACAAGCGATCGTGCAAGTTGGGAATTCTGCATTGCGTTTACCCACTCAGCAGCTTCTAACCGAATTTGAGCAAAGCTCAACGTTACAGTCACTTTTATTAGAATACATTCAAGTTTTACTTTTACAAACCTCGCAATTAGCTGCCTGTCATCGGTTTCATTCGATCCGAGAGCGATTGGCGCGACAGTTATTATTGATTCGATATGCCTTACAGCTTGATGAATTCACCATCACACACGAAGCCCTTGCACAGATGTTGGGCACTCGTCGATCGGGCGTAACAGTCGCGATCGGAGAGCTAACTCGATCGGGGGCAATCCGGTGCAGTCGGGGACGAATTGCGATCGTTCAACCACGGGAATTAGAAGCGATTTCCTGTGAGTGCTATGCGGTGATTCAGGAAGAAACAAGCCGATTTCACCGCAAGCAGTAACGCTGTTCTCTAAGAATCTGCTGCAAGCTCCGGTGTTGGTGTGTGCAGCTTTTCTTCAGCCTGTGGCACGTAGTAACTCGCAATCAGTGCCACATTCAGCCACCACAGAACACTCACTTCCGGGCGATACCAAACCGTATCGACTGTTCCATGCCCTAACATTCCTGCCATTGCCGTAATTGCTCCAATCAGCCAAAATCCATCTCGATCGCCTAATGCTCTGACTCGTCGCAATTGCACAAATCCTTGATTAAATGTCACCACCAGCAACCACAAAAATGCTGTTAAACCAATTAATCCAGACTCAACTGCAATCTCTAGCAACACCGAATAAGCACTCAATGCACTAAATCGCGCCTGTGAATAAAGCGGATACATTCGCTTGAACACCAAATCCCCTGGGCCAAATCCCAAAATGGGTCGATCGCGAATCATATCGATCACCGAGCGCCAAACATTCAGCCGAAACGCATTACTACTATCACCACTGCCTGCAAAGATACTTCCGACTCGATATCGAAACGGCGTAACAAAGATAAATCCAAGTACCACAATGCCAGCCAATCCACCAAATACCATCGGTAACGCCCACAGCCGCAAGAATCTCGGCAAATAAGCGCTCCACCAGTACCGCAGCAACACGATCAGCACCAACGCCGATACGACCAACCCAATCCAACCGCCTCGGCTTTGAGTTAGCAACAAACAAGCCGTATTGATCCCGAACATGACGATCGCTAAAACTTTCGGGAGCCATCGCTTCCAGACAAAAATCGCACTAAACGACAGCCACACCGCAGGCATCAAATATCCAGCGAGTAGATTCGGATTTCCCAAATAGCTATACACCCGTGTAGACTGTGCGGTCGGAGATTCTGGATCAACCCACGTCGCCAACGCATCCGCGCCAAAGATCGCCTGCCGAATTCCGTAGCTACTCACGACCAGCGCCACTAACAGAAAAGCCGTAATACAGAACGATCTCAGTTTAGGCGATCGTAAAACTCGCGCCATTAATATGAAAAACATCAAATACAGCGACAGCTTCCCTAACCCCACAAACGCGAATCTCTTCAGTGGAGAGAGTGCTGCTGCCGTTGCCGAAATCCCCCAAAACAGCAGCACCAGCAAATGAATTGGAGTGAATCCAGCGCGAGAATCATCGTCTGAAACCGTCAGCAAAAACCAAAACAGAATGCAGGTTGCAAGGAGCCAACCGATTAGATCCGTAGCAACAAAGGGAGAAACAGCAAAAACGAGACTGATCAAGAGAGCCGCGATCGCATCTCCTTGTTGCATTAACCAGCTTTGCTGTCGCCAGGTCTGAAGCGATCCCACCAGCCGATACACATAGCTCACCTGTCGCCACTCTCGCAGCGGCAGCGTGGATAACGTCACCTGTTGCCAAACCGAATTCATAAGCGGATTTCCCGTGCTTTGAAGCAAAAAATAGCCCAACTTAGATTGGGCTAGGGCTATTATCCGCGATATTGGCGTTTTGACAAGGCTACTGCGTTAATCGAGGTAGCGTAATCACATATCGGTATCCGGGTTCCGAGGCTCCTTGGATTAGGATTTGTCCGCCGTGCATTTCTGCCAGTTGCCGACTCAGCAGCAAGCCAAGATTCTTCCGTACCGCATCAGCATCAGGAATTTCTGAAGCCTCATCGAGATCGGTAAATCTTGTGGCGTTCAGCGCAGCGGCGATCGGCATGAGTCCTGCCCCTGCACGATGACCATTACTCGGAGCATCGTACTCAAACGTTGCGATCGCACTTGTTTGTGGGATGAGCATTTCGTTGTAACCCATGCCATCACTAAGACAGGGATGAGAGGCCCAGACCGTCAGCCGTAACCCGCTGCTTTTTTGTGAAACGTGCAGGCGAACGATGCTGCCAGTATTCGAGGACTGAATCACGCTAAACATCAGGTGATACAACATTTGGCGAATTTTCTCTTTGTCGAGAAGCCAAATGCGGTTGCCGGGTTCGACCGAGAGACGGATCTGCTGTTCTCGACGACCAGCGGCTTGTTCTAGCGTGCTGATTGCCTGCTGACAAAGCATCTCGATATCGATCTGCGACAGATTCAACATTCGGCTACTGTCATCAAGTTGCGACAGTTCTAGAATCTCTTTCACAAGCGACAGCAAATACTGTCCGCTGTGATGAATGATGTCGAGATATTCCTTTTGCTTACTGGTGAGCGGGCCATAAATTTCGCGATTGAGCACGCTTGCCATTCCCATCACAGAGGTAAGCGGGGTGCGTAGCTCTTGAGTGAGTTGGGCAAGGAGTTCAAACTTAACCGGGTTAGGGGGCGGAGCTAAAGCGGGTTGAACGGCTGGAATCGGAGTTCCGGCTGCCTGCGACTTCATTAAGTGCAGACGTTCATACTCGCTCATGCTCAAACGCGCGGTCAACATGAGAAACTCAGCATCGCGTTCCGTAAAGTTACGGGGGCGGGAATCCATGATGCAAAGTGTGCCGATGCAGTCTCCACTGACCGTTAACAGCGGCGCACCGAGATACGCACGGATGCCGTACTGTTGACACAGCAGCGAATTTGCAAAAGCGGGATGATCGAGCGTGTCCTCGATCGCTAAAATTTGCTGACTATCGACCACATGAACGCAGAAAGCTTCTTCGCGCGACAGTTGGCGAGAGACCGCCAGATCATTCATCAAACCCAAGCGTGACAGACCCACGGCGGATTTGAACCATTGACGCGACTGATCCATCACACCGAGCAAACTAATCGGCGCACCGAGAGAGTGAGCGGCGGTTTGGGTCGCTTCTTCAAAAATCGGTACAATTTCGGTATCGAGCAAGCCGAGTTCCGTCAGTACCATTGCACGCTGCTGCTCACGGGCGGCAGTCGTTAACCCATCCAATCGACAAAAGAGCCTGTTTTCGGGGATTCCCATTCCAACCCCTATCCTCGATTTAAAGAACTTTTCGACCACTTGACAATACTGTGTCGTAACCCACGATTACTGTCAAACAGTCTGCAACTATACAAAGACTGCCCTTACTTTTGAGTGGATCAACGCTTTCGCGCAAGAGAGATTACGGAAGTTTAGGCGTTCTGTGGCGATGCGTCCTGACGAGAATACGGACAAGGTTATTTTATCCAGGCAGAGTGGTTGAGTAAGGCGGCGATGACGCGGACTCCTCGCAGTTGGTTTGAGAGTGGGAGATGCCCCTTGGGAGCGTCTAGGCTCCAAGTAAATCCGTCTGGGTAGCGTGTCCAGCTATAGCCAGATTTCCACCCGATTTTAGTCCAAAGTTTTTCCCATTTTTTGCCTGCATTGAGCCAAATCTGACGCTGTACCGAGAAGCCATATTGATAGTCAGAATGAGCTAGCCAGAGGGAATCGATCGTTTGTAGATCGGGAGTTGGAAAATTCTCAACCTCGGTGAAATATAGCCATTTGCGTAATACGGCAGATTCTCCAGCGAGTTCACACAGTTTTTGAATCGTTAAGCGATCGGCTTCTTGAAATTTCTGCTGTGCGAGAAGCTGCTGGAGTTCGGTGTAGTCGATATTGCGATCGGACTTTAGGGGAACAGTTCCGGTCGGGAAATGTTGTTGCAGAAATTCTTGCACTCTCGGCGTTTGAGAGGTGCATAAAATTTGATAAGTTTTGGCGGTGGCTCGACTGGGTTCAGGTCGATCAATTAAGAATTCCATCAGCGCGGGAAGTCCTTCCTCACCGAGGGCAGTCAGCTCGTCGATCGCTTGGATCTGAACCTTTTCGGAGTCTGATCGAAGCTTCAGTTGGAGAGCCGCGATGCTACCGGGAAGATCGAGGGCTGAAGAAGTCTCTAAATTAGTCATGTAAACCGTTGGTGTTAAGGGTTTCGGGATTCGCCCCTCAAAATCCGATCGACGATCGCGCTGGTCGAAGACTGTACTTCGATTTCGATGAGCCGAACTTGTCCGCCATAGGACTGCACGATCGAGGCTTCGGGCAGGGTTTGTAAATTGTAGTCTCCACCTTTAGCATAAATCTCAGGGTGAAGTGCTTCAACTAGCTGTTCAGCAGTTTTTTCAGAAAAAATCACGACTCCATCGACAGATTTGAGCGCGGCAAGGACTTCTGCACGTTCTAATTCGGGCACGATCGGACGCGACGGGACTCGATCGGGCTTAATCAATCGTATTGAGGCATCACTGTTTAGACCGACTACCAGCGATCGACCGAGTTTCCTTGCGGAATTGAGATACCGCACATGACCGGAATGTAAGAGATCAAAACAGCCATTTGTCAGAACAAGCGGTCGCCAGCGATCGGGATTTTCTGCGATCGCCATTTGTAATTTACTTAATGAATAGATGCCCGCGATCATGCTTTTTCTTCAGTTGCCACGGGTTCTATCGGTAATCGGTAGCCTTTCTCAAACGCATAGCGTACTAACTGCGATCGATTTTCTAATTGCAGTTTGCTCAGAATATTGCTCAGATGCGTTTGTACTGTGCGCGGACTGACAAAAAGATGATCACCGATTTGTTTGTTCGTGTGACCTTGGATCACTTCCCAGAAAACTTTCTCTTCGGCAGGTGTTAGAGGTAGCGGTGCGACTGTGGGAGGGGGCGGTTCTGGAACGCTGACCGATTGCTGCATCAGGCGAATAATCTCCGAGTTCATTCGGCGAGATCGCTCTAGTTGCGCTTCGATTTTCGCTAGTAATTCTCTAGGTTCAAACGGTTTGATCAGATAATCATCTGCGCCGATCGAATGTCCTTGCACGCGATCTTCGACTTCGCCGCGGCTGGAGAGAAAAATGAAGGGAACCAACTGCCCGGCTCTCAGCGATCGTAAACGGCGACAGAATTCTAGCCCGTCCATTTTTGGCATGATCACATCTGACACGACCAAATCTGGCGGATCTTGTTCAAACTGGCTCAGTCCCTCGATTCCCGATGCTGCATCTTGCACCGCATACCCGCGTTTTTCTAGATACCGAATCAGTGCAGTTCGGAGCGCAGTATCATCATCGACAATCAAGATCTTCTTCATTCGCGTCTCCAGAGCTTAAGACCATCAACCCATACCATTCTGCGATCGAAACCGAGGAACGAACCCATCCGATGCCTTCACCCAGTTAGGTTAACTTCTTAACCAAAAATTTCCCCTTAACATGGTATCCCAGTGATTGATGGTTCTGAGGTCTCAGGCTTATCTTTATGTTCTATTTCACCTGACGTTTATTTAGGAAGCGAAAAATGCGCTAAAAAATTTGGTAGCCTATCTACCGCGCCGTTGCCCAACTTATCCTACTTGAGAACTGTTCGACCATGTACGAAAAAATTACACCTCCTTCGACGGGTTCCGCGATCAAATTTGAGAATGGTGAACCGATCGTTCCGGATAATCCAATTATTCCGTTCATCCGAGGAGATGGAACGGGCATCGACCTCTGGCCCGCCTCACAAAAGGTGTTTGATGCGGCAATCCAGGCGGCATACGGCGGAAAACGTGAAATCACCTGGTTCAAAGTCTACGTCGGAGATGAAGCCTGCGAACAGTATGGAACGTATCAATATTTACCAGAAGATTCGTTAGCTGCGATTCGAGAATTTGGCGTGGCGATCAAAGGCCCGTTAACGACTCCGATCGGGGGCGGAATTCGATCGCTCAACGTTGCCCTCCGCCAAATTTTTGATCTCTATGCCTGTGTGCGTCCCTGTAAGTATTACGCTGGAACGCCTTCACCGCATCGCTATCCTGAAAAACTGGACGTGATTATCTATCGCGAGAACACCGAAGATATTTACTTGGGGATCGAGTGGAAACAGGGAAGTGAGATTGGCGATCGCTTAATCAAACTGCTAAATGAAGACCTGATTCCCAGCACGCCAGAACACGGGAAGAAACAGATTCCACTCGATTCGGGGATTGGCATCAAACCGATTAGTAAAAAAGGATCTCAGCGGCTCGTGCGTCGGGCGATTCAACACGCGCTTCGGTTGCCCAAGGATAAGCAAACGGTGACATTAGTTCACAAAGGCAACATCATGAAGTACACCGAAGGCGCGTTTCGGGACTGGGGCTACGAACTGGCGACGACGGAATTTCGATCGCAGTGTGTCACCGAGCGCGAATCCTGGATTCTTGGCAACAAAGAGAAAAAGGCGGAGTTGTCGATCGAAGAAAATGCCCGTCAAATTGATCCCGGTTACGGTTCGATGACACCTGACAAGCAAGCATCGATCTGCAAAGAAGTGCAAGCGGTACTGGATACGATTTGGGAAACCCACGGAAATGGGCAGTGGAAAGAGAAAGTGATGATCAACGATCGCATCGCGGACAGCATTTTCCAACAGATCCAAACTCGCCCCGATGAATACTCGATTTTGGCAACGATGAACCTGAACGGCGATTACATTTCAGATGCTGCAGCAGCGATCGCGGGTGGTTTGGGAATGGCTCCGGGTGCGAACATTGGAGATTCTTCTGCGATCTTTGAAGCGACTCACGGGACAGCGCCGAAACACGCGGGACTCGATCGAGTGAATCCGGGTTCGCTGATCTTATCCGGTGTGATGCTGCTGGAATATCTGGGCTGGCAGGAAGCAGCGGATTTGATCAAGGGCGGACTGGCGAAAGCGATCAAACAGCGTGAGGTGACTTACGATTTGGCGCGATTGATGGAGCCTCCCATTGATCCGCCTCTGAAATGTTCTGAATTTGCTGATGCGATTATTCGGAATTTCTAATCGCAGAATCGGAATTGTTATGAAGTGAAGTTCAACAGAAATGGCTAGCTCCGAATATGAATCCGGGAAGCCCCCTAAATCCCCCAGAATGGGGGACTTCAAGCCGAAATTCGATTTTCTAAATCCCCCAGAATGGGGGATTTAGGGGGCAGAAGCCGATCAAAACGAAGCGAAAAAACTCGTCGAACCGACGTTACTTTATAACGGTTCCGATTCTAAGGGTTTGAGAATGTATTGATATTGCCGCCGCCGATCGAGCGTCCGGGAATCGATCTCGGAACGGTGAACGGTTGCGGATCGACGATCGGCGCGTTCTGAATGACCCCAAAGTCTGAAGACTCAGCGGGTTGGGGTGAGAGAACAGGCGCATTTAGCGGAACCACAATCGGTAACGGTGCAGAAATGGTTGGGGCTGTTCCTGGTGCGATTGGTTTTGTGCCCTCGACCAAGACTGAGAACGAGTTTGATGGTTGAATGATCGAAGTGCTTGAAAGGGGATTGTCTAAACGAATCGTTCCTTCGATCTGAGTTTGCGACACGATCGCGCGATTTTCTGTGGCTAATTTTGCGATCGCTTCTTGCAGTCGGTTGGCTGGTAAGGGTGCAGGAGCGGTCGGATCATTGGTAATCGATTGCGCGGGTAGTCCAAGCTGCGCGGTTAATGCGTTTGTAAATATACCGAATACGCCTTGACCGGGTTGAGATTGAGCGAGTTTCGGAGTCTCGATCGCATCAGTCGCAGCGGAAAACAGACGATTCGGGGTTGCTGGATTGGGTTGAGCAGAATTTTGGGGAACTGCGATCGCGCTTTGGGGTGTTTCTGATTTCGGGGCGATTTTGATATCGTTCATCAACAGCGGTAGAGAATCGATCTCTGCGCCGATTGATCGATCTTCGGACGATAGCGTTTCGTCTGGGTTTGAGAGTCTGAGGTAGCTAACCAGTTCTGGACGACTAAAGAACTCCCATGCGAACAGAATGAGGAGTAAAAGCGCGATCGATGGTGCCCAAAAAACCGGACGACCCAACGGACGCAACCGCGCTAACCCATATCGAACCCAAGACGACTGATGCCGCATAAGCCAAACCCATAAATACTTAATGCCGATTGTATTCGATCGAACCGCATCGGCTTTAATTAGTCTTCCCAAGGTTGGTAATGCAATCCGGAGCATCGTGAGCAGGACTGTTCACCACGAGCGGAACTGGGTAAGTTTGCATTGCAGTGCTGGAATAGGGATAAAGCAGGGATTGAGCTTCTTTGAAGGCGGGATCGAGCCAGCGATCGTACTGTTCTTCGCTCAAAATCACGGGCATTCGATCGTGAATTGTTGCCGCGAGTTCATTTGCCTCAGTCGTGATGATTGTGCAGGTCTCGATCGGTTCGCCTTCGGGAGAATTCCAGCGATCCCAGAGTCCAGCGAAGGCAAACGGCTGATGATTTTCCAATTGAAAATAGAAGGGCTGCTTTTTGCCTGCTTGCTTTTTCCATTCGTAGTATCCGTCTGCCACGATCAGACAGCGACGACGTTTGAAAGCATCTCGAAAGGATGGCTTTTCGCTGACAGTTTCGGCGCGAGCGTTGATCAGTTTTGAACCGATCGACAAATCTTTTGCCCAAGCGGGAATCAGTCCCCAGCGGAGCAGTTTGAACTGATGTGATTCGACGATCGCGGGAATCAATTGAGTTGGTGCAATGTTGTAGCGGGGTTGCCAATTGGGTGTTTCATCGAGATCGAAGACCACTGCAAGCTCGGTTGCTGAGTGCGTTTGGGTAAATCTGCCACACATAAGAAAACCTTGAAGAAATGCAAAAACTCCGACTTTATCAAGAAAGCCGGAGTTCTTTTGGTTTAATACGATCGACTACGGCTTTTCAAAATCGATCTCTTGCCGTTCAAAGTGGTTTTTCACGTTGGTGACGACGTTGTAAGCATTTGCACCCGGTTCCGCACGAGTTTCGTCAACGCCTTCGGTTGAACCTGCCGCTTCCTTCCAAGCGTCAATCCCGCCTTTTAGTTCGGCGATGCTCTTGTAACCAGCCTGGCGCAGCAGCCTTGCAGCTTCAGCCGTTTCTTGATCGTTTGCGCCATAGACATAGATATCACGATCGACTTCGAGGTTGTTTTTTGCCAAATCAACCAGCTTATCGAGCGGAAATTCCATTGCGCCCATGATGTGACCTTGGTTGTAAAGATCGCGCGGACGCACATCCAAAATGGTCAAGGCAGGCTCACCCCATTCCAAGCGGGACTTCAAATCGTGGACTGAAGATTCTGCCTTCAATCCGGGCGGTGTTGGGGTGATGTTGGGCAGAATTTCTTTAGCTTTTTCAATTGCATCTTCTAGTTTAGACATAATAAAAACTTCCCGTTAAGGTCATGATTAATCTAACGGGAAGCCTTAGAGTGATTAATCTAGCTAGAGTGGGAAGGGCTGCATCATCGTAGGGTAGATTAGCGAAACTTATTCAACGGAATTGGTGCGCCAGGGAGTCGGATCAACGGCTAACCCGTGGACGAATAAGCCCCAATGTAGGTGAGGGCCGGTCGCGGCTCCGGTATCTCCGATCGCACCAATTCGCTGTCCGGCTTTGACGATATCGCCTTCTTTGACATCAATTCGGCTCATGTGAATGTAAATCGTTTCGACTCCTTGACCGTGATCGAGTCCAACGCAGTTTCCATGCACTTTAAAGCCTTGGGATTCTCGTCCAATCAAGACGACTCGACCCGCTGCGGGAGCAACGATCTCTGATCCATATCCGCCTGCATAGTCAATACCGCGATGGTAGTAATCTTTGGCAAAGACTCCGTTGTAATAACGTCGAATGCCATATCCAGAGGTCACTCCACCCGGATTCGGTCGCGCAAATTTACCTGTCCAAAGTTTTTCGGGAGAGACGATCGCTTTAAACGCATCAACGCGATCGAATTCAGCATCGCTTCCGTTGTCGTTTTTTCCAGGAGGAAGCCAAATGCTCTGAGTCGGAAATGATCGATTTCGCAACGTGATCGGAATGGTTTGCGAGTCGGCTCCAGCAGAGACTTGAACTGAGAGCCGACCAGGACGATCAAGCGGCGTGGTGGGTAAAAGTGTTCGATAGCGATTGTTGCCGAGATCGAAGGAGGGATAGTTTTTACCGTTAAAGCTAACTGTTGGAGCAGTTTGGGATTGGGTAACGAGTGAGATAGTATCTCCGAGCGCGGGCGATTTGGGTGTGACTTGGGCTTGGAGCGCGTGAGAAGAGGTCGAGAAAATGAGGGTTAACGCGATCGCAATTCCGATTGCCATTAGAGTGAAACGTTTAGTCAGGAACACGGCACTAGAGATTGATACAAAACTGACAACAGTTTACAGTTTGTTAGCGACGTGAACTGTATTGAGAGGCGTGGAATGTTCTGGAGAAGGTTAGGGGCGATTTTGGCGATTTGGCTCTGTCTGAGTTTGCCTGTGTGGGCAGATGATTATCAAATTCCCACTAATCACGATCCGGATGGGATTGGCAAAATTTACATGGGGCGTGAGATTGCTGAGGTGATGGGGCATCAGGGTGCAGGATGGTTAGAGCGATCGAGCCGCGAATCTGAGGAGCAACCCCAAAAAGTAATCACCGCTTTGAAGCTCAAGCCGGATAGTATCGTCGCGGATATTGGAGCCGGAACCGGATATTTTAGCTTCCGAATTGCACCGCAGATTCCACAAGGGAAAGTCTATGCGGTAGATGTTCAGCCTGAGATGTTAGAGATTCTAAACTCTCTCAAAGATGAGAAAAAGATCTCAAACGTGGAACCGACTTTAGGCAGTGAGACTGAGCCGAACTTGCCAGAGAACAGTGTTGATCTAGCATTGATGGTCGATGCGTATCATGAGTTTGAATACCCGAAAGAAATGATGGCGGGAATTGTTCGATCGCTAAAACCTCACGGTCGAGTGGCGTTGGTTGAATATCGAGGCGAAAATCCTTTTGTACTGATCAAACCGTTGCACAAGATGACTCAGAAACAAGTGCGGCAAGAAATGACTGTTGCGGGCCTTAACTATGTTGAAACTCGAAACGGACTACCACAACAGCACATCTTGATTTTTGAGAAAACGGGTTAAGTCGTTATTGTTTGCTCAGAATAGTTCCATTGAGATCAACGGTGTAGGTGATTGATTGCTGATAGTTCGTAATCGTCATTTTCCAGCCGTTGATCTTTTTAATTGGCGAACAAGGTTCAGTCGGTGAAGCGGTTGGACTGCGAAAGCATTGAAACGTTTTTTCAACTTCGGTGATTTTGAGATTCTCGATCGATTGCTTCAAATCGGACTGAGCAACGGTGAAGATTTTTCGTGCGATTGTTGTCGGTAGCTCATCGGTACGAGTCGGAAGACCTGCGATCGCTTCAGTGCGAAGAGAGCTCGTATCATTGCTAATTCGATAAATCTGCTGCTCTTTCGGCTTACCAGTTACGGTCACGCGATAGCCTTTCGTGATTTGTTGAATGCAGGATTCTGTTAAATCTCCTAAACCTAAACAGCCATCAGAGAAGGTCTGAAATTCAACGTTTGTAATGAGCACAACTGAAGGAGAAAGCTGAAGCTGATTTGCAGCAACTCGCTTGATCTCATCTCGAACTCGGATGGGTAGACGTTTCTCGATCCAATTACTGCGCTCAATCAGTTGTAGATCGTCTGCTCTTTCGCCTCGAAGTATCCAGCGCTCTCGTTGTCCAGGAATTGTAATTTTCCAGCCTTCACGAACGACTGGATCACAAGCGAAAGGGGTTGGAGAATTTTCGCAGCCTCTTGACCAAGTTGTCTTTTCAATCAATAGATTGTTGGGTGATAGCTGTCCACGATATCCCCATTCTTTTGCTTGTTGAATCGTTGCGCTCAACAATTCAGGATAAGAAATTTCTTGGGCAGGCTGTTCGATCGAGTAATACGCTGGTTTCCCATTTCGCTGCATCAGATTGCCGTTTTCGGTTGTGAAATGGACTAATTTCTGGCGTTGATCTGAGGTCGTCTTCACATCCGTTGAATTGAAAGATTGATCGATCGTTGGAAGGAGTAGAGGAGGGGCAGCCGTAGATTGTAAGGGAAACAGCGAACCGAGAAGTAAGCAGCCGAAGAGAGTCGATTGAGCGATCGCTAAATTCGAGAAATATCGCAACATAGATTGAGATGGGTGAATCATTGAACCCAATCTTATTCAGTCATTACTCTGGTTCAAATGTGATTACAGATTTTGAAACAAGTTCAAACGCTGATTAAAGATGCGACTTCTCGAATTAATACATCTGGCTCGATCGGTTTTGCCAAATGTCTCTGAAATCCAGCTTGGAGCGCTTGCTGCTGGTTGAAATCTCCCGCGTATGCTGTAAGCGCGATCGCTCGAATCTTTCCGTTTTGCTCTGGAGACAATGCTCTGATTTGCTGCATTAACATATACCCGTCCATATCCGGCATTCCGATATCACTGAGCAGCATATCGAATTGCAATCGCGTCAATATTTCAAAAGCTTCTGCCGCAGATGCAGCCGTTTTCACCTGTGCACCCGCCTGCTCTAACACAAACGCAATGAAATCTCGTGAGTCGGGTTCGTCGTCTACCACTAACACTTGCATACCGCTTAAATCGAGCAATAAATCAGAACGATCAGTGTTTCCCTTTGCTGTAGGCTGCATACTCATCAGAGGGAGTGTCACTGTAAAGGTTGCTCCCAATTCTGCGCCGTCACTGGTTGCCGCAATTGCGCCGCCGTGCAACTCGACTAAATGACGTACGATCGCAAGTCCTAATCCTAATCCGCCAAACTTCCGAGTCGTCGCGCCATCTTCTTGTCTGAAGTAGTCGAACATATAAGGTAAAAAGCTCGGATCGATGCCCTTTCCGGTGTCGGTGATAGTAATTTGAGCTTGATTATCGATCGATTCAAGCTGCACCATCACGCGCCCCCCTTCGGGTGTGAATTTCACCGCATTCGAGAGCAGATTCCAAACGATTTGCTGTAGGCGAGTCGCATCGCCGGAAACTTGTCCCACTTCAGCAAGCGTCGTTTTGATCGTAATTGATTTCGCTTCGGCGGCGAGTCGGACGGTTTCGATCGCAGATTGAATCGTCCAGATGAGATTGATGGGGCTAACATTCAGCCGCAGCTTGCCTTGCAGAATCCGCGAGACATCGAGCAAGTCTTCGATCAGTTCAGATTGGAGTTTGGCATTTCGTTCGATCGTGGTAAGGGCTTGTTGGGTTCTGATGGGATCTAACGTGCCTGTTTTTAGAATCTTTGACCATCCGAGAATGGGATTGAGCGGCGATCTCAGTTCATGGGATAAAACCGCTAAGAATTCATCTTTGATCCGATTGGCTTGTTCGGCTGCTTCTCGCGCTCGTTGTTCTTGCTGCAAAAGTCGTTCACGATCGCGTTCAAATTGAACGCGATCGCTAATATCCGTTGCAACGCCAATCAGTCCGATCACCTCGCCCACTTCATTGCGGTAAGGCATTTTCATACTTAAGAAAGTACGAACGCCATCCGGTGATTCTTCGATCAACTCCATTTGTCCAGATTCCATAATTCGTTGATCGGCTTCCATGACCTCAGCAGCGTACTCAGCATAGAGATCACAATCGCGATAGCCAATGACTTCAGAAGCACGTCTATCCAGTACCTCAAGCGTGGCTGGATTGGCATAGGTAATGCGTCCCTGTCGATCTTTTAGAAAGATGAGTACGGGAGTTGCTTCGTTGACGACATTTAAAATTGCATTCTTTTGCAGCAGTTCTGTTTCGATGCGTTTGCGCTCCGTAATATCGACACAGAGATTTACAATGCCTTCAGGAGTGGGATATATGCGGTTCTCAAACCAGTGATTCCAAGTGGGATAGTGATATTCAAACTGCGTCGGAGCCCGACTGTGCATGACTTGATGCATTCGATCCCAGAATTCTGTGCCCACCAAATCGGGAAACAGTTCCCAAAAGTTACTGCCCAAAATCGTTTCGTGGGGCATTCGCATCGTCGTGACAGCTTGCGGATTGAGATAAGTAATGTTCCACTGCGGATCAATGACTACAACACTTTCGCGAATACTAGCTAAAGTATTTTGCAATCTCGTTTCTACTTCTTGAAGTTTTCGCACTGCTCGATCGCGTTCCAGATAAGCCCAAATGCGTGTCGCTAACTGCTGCAACAGTTCAATTTCATCGTTGAGCCATTGGTAAGGATGAGATTGATGCAGCACGATCGCAAATTGAATGCCGCGATCGCTAACAAACGGCGCGTTCATAAAAGCGCGAACATCGATCGCGTGATACCGTTCCGCAAATGCAGCCGTGCGAATATCGGTATCAACATCATTGATTACTACACACTGACCGTTCACCAAGCATTGCCAGAGTTCTGGAACTGCAAAGTCCACCACGGGATATTCCCCGACCAAACTCACTGCTGTCTCGTCTTTGCGCCAATCGTGATAGACGATCGCAGTTTCCACACTCAAATCAAACTTTGCAAACGCACAGTTAGACACTCCGAAGAACTCGCCAATCTTTGTGCCCAAGAGTTGCATCATGTCAGCTCCGTCCCGCTCCAGCGTTAGTTCCTGACCAATCTCGGCTAAGAATGCGGTGTGAAGTTCGCGTCGTTTCGTTTCCGTAATGTCGGTCGAAGTACCAAACCAGCGGAGAATCCTTCCAGTCTCGTCTTTGAACGGTTCGGATCGAATCAGAAACCAGTGAAATTCTCCGGTCTGGTGATGTCGCATTCGGGCTTCAACTTGGTAAGTCGTTCCGTTCTCAAATGCGATCACCCATTCTTGATTAATCCGTTCCCGATCGTCGGGATGAAAGATCTGCTGGAGAATTTCCAGCGTTGCGGTTTCTTCCAGCGTCAAGCCCGAAAATTCAGACCACTGCTGATTGATATAACTCGTTTTGCCCTGAGCATCGCTCACCCAAACAAATTGAGGAACAGCGTTCGCAAGTTGCCGAAATTCCGCTTCTTGACGGCTGAGTGCCATTTCTGCCTGTTTGCGATCAGTGACATCACTTGCGATTCCGAGCCAGTACTTGATCGCACCCGTTTCATCCCGCACTGGCGAAGCATGAGTGTATAACCAGCGATATTCTCCATCCGCGCGGCGATAGGGCACTTCGAGTTCATATTCGTCATTGCCTTGCATCGCGTTCGACCAAGCGCTGTAAACACGATCGCGGTAGTCCGGGTGAACCAACTCAGCCCAACCGTTCCCTTTCAATTCTTCGAGCGATCGTCCTGTGAAGTCCAGCCCCCATTGATTGCAATAGGAAATTGAGCCGTCGGGACTGCTTGTGAAAACAAATTGCGGAGACAACTCAATCAATGCTCGATACCGCTCTTCACTTTGGCGCAGAGAGTCTTGAGTGCGACGTTTTTCCGCTTCTGCTCGGTAGCTTCGCTGCACATAGTGTTCGCGCTCAAACCCAATACTGGCAACCTGAGTGCCAAACTCCGCCAGTTGACATTCCCACTCTGTCGGCATTCGGGCTTGATCAAAACACAGCATCAGTGATCCGATCGACAAATTATCCACACCGATCACAGGCTGAGAATGACAAGCAAAAATCTCATGAGCAATGCACAAATTCCGCCATTCTTGCGACCAGCGATCGTCATGTGCGATATCGGCACAAGCGATCGGCTGACCCCGATACACCGCTTCCCCACAAGTTCCGATACACAAATCATTAATCGGCGCATCTTTCAGCCCTTGCCCAAATGAGGGCGGGAGAGTCGGACTAATGGATCTCTGAAAGCTCAGTCGTTGAGGATCTGTCAGGAGAAAACAGGTGCGGCTTCCTTGATTGAGCCGAGCGATAGCATCACACACAGCAGAAAGACACTCATCTAGAGCGCGTCCAGAAGCGATCATCTTCAACAGTCGATTCTGCTCAATGAGTATTTGTTGCGATCTCTCTGTCAGCAAGTTTGTGTCTTGCCGTTGAGCAATGCGAGTCTCTCCCTGTTGATCCATGAGTGTGCACGTTCTAAAGCAAATTTCTACGAATGCAGTTTGTGCAGTCTATACAGACTCTCTATCGAAAGGTGGAAATGGTCATCTCTCTTAAGGATGACCCGGAGCAAGCGATCGACCAAAGTAACAAGGGAAACATCCCATGACGTTTTATCTTCAATAGTGCCAGTTAGACGTGAGTATGTGAGATGAGAACGTTGATTGTGGGGTTTGTGTTGCTGATTGGATCGCCCGGATTCGCGGCAGACCTTGACCTCGATCCGAAAGTGATTCAAAACAGTCCAGTCCTGCAACGTTGGCAAAAACAAGTTCCCAATGTGACCGAAGCGATCAAAACCGATCCGAGTTTTCGCCCAAGAGTCCGAGTTGGCTACTCAGCCTCAGAATTAAATCTTGGAGTCGAAGATTTGCGAATCGATCGTACAAATTTCACCGCCAGCGCCAACTATCAACGCTCAAACTGGGGTGCAGATCTCCATTACTATGTTCGTCCACTCGGAAGTTACATTAATGTTGCGCCAGTCGTGGGATATCGCCATTTAGAAGCACAAGGACAAACGATCGACGGTGCAAATTTGGGCGTGAGGGCTTTGTTTGTTCTTTCTCGTGGCGGCGGCGCAGATATTAGCTTGACTCAAAGCTGGGTGGCTCCGTTTAGTGCAAATCAAACGGGACTGACGACTTTATCGATCGGTTACGCGCTCACTCACAATCTGAGGATCTCGACAGATTTTCAAAAACAGAATTCTCCGATTCAAAAAGAAAGCCGGATCGGAATCGGCTTGGAATGGATGCCTTAAGATAAAAGGTGTTCTGATTCTTTGAAAGTGCGATCGTGACTATTACTCCGCTTCCCCCCAATCGTTCTGTTTCGATTGAAAACCGCCCCGATGCGCTCGGCAGATTTGGCAAATTCGGCGGCAAGTATGTGCCCGAAACATTGATGCCCGCATTGGTCGAACTCGAAGCTGCTTACAGACAGTACAGTCAAGATCCAGAATTTCAAGCAGAACTCCAAGGACTGTTACGCGATTATGTCGGTCGTCCAAGTCCGCTCTATTTTGCCGAACGGTTAACAGAACATTACGCAAAACCGGACGGTACAGGCGCACAGATTTACCTCAAGCGCGAAGATTTGAACCACACCGGAGCGCACAAGATTAATAATGCGATCGCTCAAGCTCTCCTCGCGAAACGCATGGGCAAACAGCGAATCATTGCCGAAACCGGAGCCGGACAGCATGGAGTCGCAACCGCAACCGCCTGCGCCCGATTTGGCTTGAAATGCCTCGTTTACATGGGCGTTCACGATATGGAACGTCAATCGCTCAACGTTTTTAGAATGCGCTTGATGGGTGCGGAAGTTTGCCCAGTTGCATCAGGAACCGGAACGCTCAAAGATGCCACATCCGAAGCGATTCGGGATTGGGTGACGAATGTGGAGACAACGCATTACATTCTCGGCTCGGTGGCAGGCCCGCATCCGTATCCGATGATTGTGCGAGACTTCCACGCGATTATCGGTCAAGAAACGCGCGTGCAATGTCAGGAAAAATGGGGCGGTTTACCTGATATTCTGCTGGCTTGCGTCGGTGGCGGCTCGAATGCGATGGGACTCTTCCATGAATTTGTGGAAGAACCGAGCATTCGGATGATTGGTGTCGAAGCGGCGGGACATGGAGTGGAGACGGATAAACACGCGGCGACGTTAACGAAAGGACGGGTCGGGGTGCTGCATGGTGCAATGAGCTATTTGTTGCAAGACGAAGATGGTCAAGTGATTGAGCCGCATTCGGTGAGTGCAGGATTAGATTATCCGGGAGTTGGCCCTGAACATAGTTATCTGATGGAAGCAGGACGAGCGGAATACTATGCGGTGACGGATGAGCAAGCTTTAGCCGCGTTTCAGAAGCTTTCTCAGCTAGAGGGAATTATTCCAGCACTAGAGACAGCTCATGCGATCGCTTATCTCGATGCTCTCTGTCCTCAGCTTTCCGGCAGTCCCCGAATTGTGATCAATTGTTCGGGACGTGGGGATAAGGATGTCTTGAGCGTCTCGAAGCTTCTCAATCCTTAGAGAATTGCTCGATCAAGTTAGCCCGTCCGTGGTGAAAGTCAGGACGGGCTTTGTTTTTTGAGGAACGATCGCGCTTTTTACTCGAACGTTCACACTTTTTGTAGGAACGATCGCATCTTCTTTCTCATTCACTGATCGCGATTCATTCTTGGATCTTCTGAAGGTGGATGCCATCCTGCTTTAACCCAAAACCGTCTCGCAGTTGAGATCGCGCCTTCATTATGAAAATCATCATTTAGATCTAAGCGATCGCACGTTGCTCGACCCACAGACGTTATTCCCATAATTCGCAACCCATCTGCTGTCCAAACAAAATGTGCTGCCCAAGCTTGTTGACGCCGTTATTCCCATAATTCGCAACCCATCTGCTGTCCAAACAAAATGTGCTGCCCAAGCTTGTTGACGCGGATTAAACAAAGATTGCATCGTTTGAGTTTCCGCATCCATTCCAGTCGTGAAATTGTAGCGATATCCATTGCAACGCTGACACGCTAGCGCCAAATTCTCTACTTGATCTGAACCCCCTAACGATCGCGGCAAGATGTGGTCAATTTCAAACTGCGCCGCACTCGTCTCCTCTGAAGAATGACAGTATTCACACAAAAAATTTGCGCGTTCTCGCACCTGTCTGCGAACTGCTGCTGAAATCGTCATGATTCGGCGATAATTTTTGCATTCAACAGCGTGAAAATGCGATCGAGTTCCAAAATTCCCACTAATTCCGCCTCTTCATCCAGCGTTAACTCCGCTTCTTTTTTGCGCTGATTCAACTCATCTAACCGAGCCTGCAACTCAATCGTAAATTTGAAGAGATAGCGATCTCGCACCTTCGCCATTTGAATCCCTGTCTCTACCCACGAAGACGGCTGCACCATCGTTTGTGTAATCATGAGCGACCCAAAGAATGCTGCTTTCCTCCTCATTGTATTCGGCAAGTGCGATCACTCCCACACAACATCGACTCCGTGAACGAAAATGACCGAGATGAAGCACGATCGTAAAACCGCCACGACTCAAAGATCCTCACCCCTTGATCCCCCGTTCCCCGTAAGATATGGGGTGAAGTGTCAAACAAACAACCCGTGAAAGCAATCACCCTTCTTGGTTCAACTGGATCGATCGGGACACAAACGCTCGATATTGTGTCGCAGCATCCGGAGCAGTTTCGCATCGTCGGAATGGCAGCAGGACGCAATGTGGCGTTATTCGCGCAGCAGATTCGCACGTTTCGCCCAGAGATCGTAGCGATTTGCGAAGAGAGTAAGCTGGCGGAATTAAAAGAAGCGATCGCAGATCTCACTCCGCAACCGATCATTCTCTCTGGCGAAGCAGGTGTCGTCGAAGTGGCACGTTACGGAGATGCAGAATCAGTAGTGAGCGGGATTGTCGGTTGTGCGGGATTGTTGCCAACGATCGCAGCGATCGAAGCCAAGAAAAATATTGCCTTAGCAAACAAAGAAACCATCATTGCGGGTGCGCCTGTCGTGTTGCCGCTGATGCAAAAACATGGCGTAAAGATGCTTCCAGCCGATTCGGAACATTCTGCAATTTTTCAATGTTTGCAAGGCGTTCCAGAAGGCGGATTAAAGAAGATTATTCTAACGGCTTCGGGTGGTTCGTTCCGCGATTTGCCTGTAGAGAAATTGGCATCGGTGACAGTTGCAGATGCGCTAAAACATCCGAATTGGACAATGGGACGCAAGATTACGATCGATTCCGCCACGCTGATGAACAAAGGCTTGGAGGTGATCGAAGCACATTATTTATTCGGAGTAGACTACGACGATATTGAAATTGTGATTCATCCGCAGAGCATCATTCACTCACTGATTGAACTGCAAGATACATCCGTGTTAGCACAATTGGGATGGGCGGATATGCGGCTGCCGTTGTTGTATTCGCTGTCGTATCCCGATCGCATTCCGACCACTTGGGAACGATTGGATCTTGTGAAGTTGGGGACGCTGACCTTCCGAGAGCCGGATCACGCGAAGTATCCTTGCATGAAGTTGGCATATGCAGCAGGTCGAGCGGGCGGCTGTATGCCTGCGGTGCTAAATGCGGCGAATGAACAAGCAGTCGCGCTGTTTCTAGAAGAGAAGATTCGGTTCTTGGATATTCCACGATTGATTGAAGAAACCTGCGATCGCTACACCACTCAAAATCGCTCAACGCCAACGCTAGAAGAGATTTTGGCGGCGGATGAATGGGCGCGTCAGACCGTTGTTTCTGCGAGTCAATTGGTGGAGGTTTAGAAGAATGCGATCGTCTGAAAAGGGCGATCGTTTCTCTCTAGTTGCGATTAAGCAAGTTTCATTAATGTGGGAGAATGGAGCGGCTAAACCGAGAAATTAAAGCGACTGAAAGCTTTGATTGAGAAAGAATAAGGAATGCGGATGACTGCTACGAAATCATCGGACTCTAGCTATAAAAATGCGTTCAAAGCGCAGGTACGATCGTATTTCGATCGCATTGCCGCAGATCTCGATCGCTGGAATCAACGCAACCGCTATTACTATCAAGATCTCGATCGCTTACATCAGTTTTTTATCCCATCAGGTAGCCGCGTTTTAGAAATCGGTTGTGGAACCGGATCGCTTCTCGCAGCGCTTGATCCAGCCGTTGGAGTCGGGATTGATTTTTCTCGATCGATGATTGATCTCGCTCAGGCAAAATATCCGCATTTACAGTTTTACTGTTTGGATGCCGAGACGCTTAGAATCGAAGATTTGCCAGAGTCTCAGTTCGATTTCATTGTGCTTTCGGGCGTTTTAGGACATCTAAGCGATGTGCAGCAAGTTTTGGCGAATTTGCAACCGTTTTGTCATTCTCGAACTCGATTGATTCTGACGTTTCACAACTTCTTATGGCAGCCCTTATTGCACTTTGCTGAGAAAGTGGGTCAACGTCGTCCGCAACCTCCTCAAAGCTGGCTTTCGATGAATGATGTTGCAAACTTGCTTGAGATTACGGGTTATTTGTCATTGCGATCGGGTCGTCGGTTTCTGTTTCCCAAACCCGTTCCACTGATTGCGCCGTTGTTTAATCGAGTGTTGGCGCATTTGCCGATTTTGAATCATTTTTGTTTGACCAATTATATTGTGGCAAAGCCGCAGTTGGGATCGAATCGCGATCGCGATTCTTGCTCGGTGATTGTGCCTGCTCGAAATGAAGCGGGCAATATTCGAGGTGCGATCGAGCGCTTGCCGCAGTTGGGAAGCTATACAGAAGTGATTTTTGTTGAGGGACATTCGCAGGACGACACTTGGGGCGAAATTCAGCGCGTCGTGCAGGAAGGGCATCCGAAATTTACGATCAAGGCGTTTCAGCAAAGCGGGAAAGGAAAGGCGGATGCGGTGCGGTTGGGATTTGCTGAGGCAACGGGCGATATTTTGATCATTCTTGATGCAGATTTGACAGTACAGCCGGAAGATTTGCCGCATTTTTATGAAGTGATTGCCAGCGATCGAGGCGAATTTGTCAACGGTTCGCGATTGGTGTATCCGCGATCGGGAAAAGCCATGCCCTGGCTAAACAATTGGGCGAATAAGTTCTTTAGCTTGATGTTTTCATTTCTATTGGGGCAATCGATTAAAGATACACTGTGCGGCACGAAAGTATTGCGGCGAAGCGATTACGAGAAAATTGCGGCGGGAAGGAGTTATTTTGGCGATTTCGATCCGTTTGGCGATTTTGACCTTTTATTTGGGGCAACAAAATTGGGGCTGCATCTCGTCGATGTGCCTGTCCGATATCAACCCCGGATCTATGGTTCGTCAAACATTGCTCACTTTCGCGAAGGACTGATTCTGTTGCGGATGTGTCTCTATGCCTCGCGAAAGATTAAGTTTTTTTAGCAATTTGGTAATCGTATCCTCGCTCTGAATCTTGTATCTTAGTTGAAGCTTGAATTTGGTGTGATGGTGTGCGATTAGGTAAAAGCTGAATGAAGAAATCTTGGAACCCGATCGAGACTTGGGCGCAACTGAAAAGCCCGCGTCCAACGCGCCCTGCACAAAGTCATGCTCAAACCTGGCAAAATTCAACTTCCACCCGCTTGAATGCGATCGAGACTTGTTCGATCGTGCTTCCGGTGTACAACGAGCAAGCCTGTATTCGCCAAACGTTTGAAGCGATCCTGCGCTATTTGGAGACGCATCCGAATTTTACGTTTATTTTTGTGAATGACGGGTCAAGCGATCGTACAAAAGAAATTATTGCTGCCGGAATTCACCTTGCAAAAATGCCGCAAATTCAATTGATTTCCTATCAACCGCGTGCAGGAAAGGGATATGCAATTCGGCGCGGGGTTGAGTATGCAGACGGCGATTTGATTTGCTTTCTCGATAGCGACTTAGCGTATTCATTAGCGCACTTAGATCTCTTAGTTAAGAAGCTGCAAACTTGTGATGTCGTGATCGGCAATCGTAGCCTAATGAGGAGCAGTCAGAAAGATGTCAAACCGAGTCGAAAAATTGCGGACAAAATCTTCAATTTCCTATCGCGTAAGATTTTGAATCTGCAATACAGTGATATGCAGGCGGGGCTAAAAGGATTTCGCAAATCGGCTGCAAAGAAGCTATTTTTTTATCAAACATTAACCGGATTTTCGTTTGATGTGGAGCTAATGTATTTAGCAGAAAATTGGGGATATTCGATCGGAGAAATTCCGGCAAAAGTTTCTGAGAAACATCAGAAAAAATTGTCGAAAGTGAATTTGATCCAAGACTCGATTAAAATGCTTCTGGATTTGCTCAAAATTCGATTCAATGATCAGCTAGGTCGATATCAATAATGTCTTGGTTAAATCTCTTATCGTTTGCTGGAATTTTTGCGCTATGTGGAATTGCATGGCTTGGTTCCGAAAACCGCCGCGTGATTCCGTGGAAAGTGGTTCTCTGGGGCATCGCGCTACAACTGATTTTAGGATTGCTGGTGTTTACGTTTCCGGTGACGCGCTTCATTATCAGCGTCATTAGTAACAGCATCAATGCCGTTTTGGATGCAACTGAAGCAGGCGCACGATTTTTGTTTGGGTCGCTGCTGGTTCCAGATTTGAATGCGACTCCGGGGCCGATTCTGGTCGGACGTTGGATCGCACGTACCGTTACTCCTGCTTATGTTCCCGTCGCAGGCGATCGCTTAAGTCCTGAGAATCTCAATTTGGGCTATATGTTTGCGTTTCGAGCCTTGCCCTCGGTGATTTTCTTTAGTGCATTGATGTCATTGCTGTACTACATTGGCGTAATTCAGCCGATCGTCAAATTTTTTGCGAAGATCTTTCGTCGATCGATGAATCTGAGCGGTGCAGAAGCATTAAGCGGCTCCGCTAATATTTTTGTTGGAATCGAATCTGCATTGGTGATCCGACCATATCTCGCTAGCATGACCCGGAGCGAACTCTGTGCCATTCTCACCGCTTGTTATGGCAGTATTGCTTCTACCGTTCTCGCGCTCTATGCCGGACTATTGCGCCCAGTATTCCCGAACATTACAGGGCATTTAGTTTCAGCATCATTTATGGCGATTCCGGCCTGTTTCGTGATTTCTAAACTACTCGTTCCTGAAACAGAAGTCCCAAAAACACTGGGAGCCTTGCCGGAAGAAGATCCCGAAAACGATCGCTTCACTTCAGAACGACCATCGAGCGCAATGGAAAGTGTGATCGTCGGCGCAATGGACGGGGTAAAACTGGCAATCTCGATCGCGGCTCTTTTGGTCGCGATTCTTGGACTTGTCGCTTTAATCAATCTTTTCTTTGCTAATCTCGCTGGACTTGCAACTAGTAGTAATCTCTTTGTCAGACGAATTGGATTAATTTTCCAAATCGTGACGCTGCAAAACATTGTGGGTGCGTTGTTCCTGCCGCTAACATTTCTGACAGGCGTTTCTGCAAACTGGAACGAAATTTGGCAAGCATCGGTGTTAATCGGGCGGCGATTGTTAGAAACGGAAGTTCCGGTCTATCAGCAATTGGGCGTGTTGGCGAGCCAGGGAACGATTAGCGATCGGGCTTTACTGATCATTAGTTACTGTCTTTGCGGTTTCGCTCACTTGCCCTCAGTCGGTATCTTTGTCGGCGGCTTTTCGAGCTTGATTCCGTCGCGCCGCAAAGATCTTGCAAGTATTGGCTGGAAAGCACTCTGGGCGGCAACGTTAGCAACACTAATGATCGGATGTGTTGCAGGTGTTTTTTACTTTGGCAATCCATCGGTTTTGAGAGGATAAAACGATGAAACGTAGTTGGCTGATTGGATGTTTCGCAGTTGCGGTTCTTCTGTTTACAACGCTCTCTAGTATTGCTCAAACCCCATCGCCTTCACCTACGGGCGCATTGGGAGTCCCGGTTGCCCCGATTCCGGTCGATCCGTCGCTGCCGTCAAACCGTCCTGCACTTCCGACCGCTTCTCCCTCTCCGACTGCTTCCCCGCAAGCTTCACCCACCGCAACGCCGCCAGTCATCCCGATCGCGCCTGTAACACCTTCTTTACCTGCGGCTGCGACGGCTCAACCGCTCCCTGTCAGCGGCGATTACAAAGATCCAAACAATCGCTTTACGGTTGGAATTCTTCAGGGATATAAAGTGAGTCCTTTAGCGGGAACAGTGCTAATCGAAGCCCCAGACGGCAATTTGGCTTACAGCGTCTTGGCTCAACCGCAATCGCAACTCGGCGTAACCGGAGGCGTGATTCCGAACGAAGCACTAGTGACAGCGGCGCAAAATGCGTTTCGACAAGGCGAAGGATTTCAGACCGGAGAAGTTCGATCGATTCCCGGTGGAGTCCAAATCGATTGGACGGGAAATTTGACGATCGCAGGTCAAACGCAACCCGTCGGAGGCGTGATCCTGGCACGTCAAGCGAATAATAATGTTTTGCTTGCCTTGATTGCGGCGACGAATGTGGGGGGCGATCGCGTTTTGGGTGCGGCATCTGCGCTATCGGATAGTCTACGCGCTAGTTAAAGAAATCTATCGTGTACTCACAAGTTTTTTGATCGGTCATTGCCAAAATGCTCGCCCCCTAAATCCCCCATTCTGGGGGATTTAGGGGGCTGAAGCCGACTGGAACGGAGCGATGACCGATTTTGCATACACAGTAGGTTGAAGAAATAGGGGCAGTTTTACCCGCCCGCTTCTATTCCTATCCCATTCGCACTAAAGCTGAGATTTTGGCAAGCTTATCGGGTTCTAATCCCTCAAGCTCATCGATCGATAACCACTTCTCTCGCACCAATCTCGCAAACACAAAGAGCAAACCAGAGTATCGATAGTCGTACTTGCCATCGATCTCATGGCGTTTTGCGCTCAAAAAATCATGCAGTTGCCAAACTTCACTCACGTCTGAGATAGTTTGTGCTTTTTCAGTCACCGTTTGAATTAAGGTATCAATCTCTCGCTGATGCGCTCGATCGAAGGCGGATTGAGAAATTTCTTTTTCGGTCGTAGACCATTGAATATCAGTCACTTGCATTTCTAAACTCGAATCGCAGTCCCAAAGATTTGTACAATAGTGAGCGCTCTTCAAGTAGAGCGCTCATTGAGAAGACTATCAACGATCGCTCAGTAATTTCCTACCGAATCAAATTCAGCAGTTCTTTGGGCGAAGCGAGTAAATCGATCGCCACAAAGAAGATTTTGCCTTGAGGATTGATCAAGAATCTCCAAGCCATGTTCATCCCAACCGCAGCACCAAACCAAGGAGTCTGCACTTTTCCGGTGACTTTGATTTGAGTGTAACCGTCGTCTGCTGGCTCAGTTACGCCGCGCTCAGGCATCAGATTGAGATTTTGACACTCTTCTCTAAAGAACCGCATGACCGCTTCTTTTCCTACGATCGGTCTTTGGAAAGGCGGTTGCAGTGCGCCATCGGGTGCAAACAATTCAATTAACACATCAAAATCGTTGGCGTTCATGTTGTCCATGTATTTCAACACGGTCGAATTGTTGATGCCTTCGATTTTGACCTGGGTGCGTTGAGACTGATCTTTGGGCGCGGTCACAGGCTCAACTACGCGCGTAAACTCACCGAGTTTGTTGGGATCGTATCCCATATCTACCACCGAGTTCCGCAAGACGGTAATTTGCTGACCTTGATCCATCTCTCTCAAGGCTTGCAGCACTGCCGACGCATTTGCAGAAAGCTCGTAACCCGTCGGAATCGGGGCAACGATGCCTTGCTCCATCCATTCTCCAAGCTGGAACCAGAAGCCGAGTTTGATGTTGGGCGACCAAACTCCATAAGTGCGGCAAATGGGCGTGTCTGCACGATTCGCGAGGTCGCACATCACTTGCGTTTGCTCAGGAAACGTCATCTTTTTGATTTGCTCTAATGTCGGTTCTGCAAACTGCATACTCGCAGCACCCGGAGCTGCTACCGTCACAGTTTTACCCATTTCTAAATAAGCGAACCAAGTCCAGGCCAGTTGATCTTCCGCACTGAGTTGATTGAATCGAGCAGTCGTTGCGGGCACAGCATCCGCCGAGAGCGTATTAGGGAAAATACTACGGGCTGAATCAATGGTAATCGGCATAATTTAAGACCTAGAGTGTGGAACGGGTCGCGGAAAACTCGATCTAACACCGTAGACCGCTTCGTTTTCCTGCTACGGTATAAAGTATCATAATTCGTGACATATTAGTTAATTATTCTTTACAATATCTCTCATAAAACACATCTTTTTTCACAAACACTGTAGATCGAGGGTTGAATCCAGGATTTTTCATAAATATCTCCAATGCGTGGGATATCAAGGCTTACAGTTCTTAGAATAGAGGAAGACATCTTAAAGATTTGTATCAAATAGGGAGGAGCAGCATGACTCCTGCGGTGCTAATTGAAAAGTTACAGAAGCGTTATGGAGCCGTAGAAGCGGTGAAAGACGTTTCGTTAGAGGTTCAAGCAGGCGAAATCTTTGGGCTTTTGGGCCCGAATGGGGCAGGCAAAACGACGACGTTACGCTGTCTTTGTACGCTGACCGAGCCGGATGCAGGCAAAGTCGAAGTTTCGGGAGTTAGCGCGATCGACAATCCGCGTGCAGCCCGACAGCGGTTGGGCTACGTGGCGCAAGAAGTCGCGATCGATAAAGTTCTCACGGGTCGCGAACTGCTCGAACTCCAAGCGGCTCTGTATCATTTGCCGAAGCAGACGATCAAACCCCGAATTGCTGAGGTTTTGAATCTGCTCGGACTCGATGAATATGCAGATAAAAAAAGCGGCACTTATTCTGGTGGGTTAAAAAAGCGGTTGGATCTCGCAGCCGGATTGCTTCATCAGCCTGATGTTTTGGTGTTAGACGAACCGACCGTCGGACTCGATATTGAAAGCCGAGTTGCCGTGTGGAACTTTCTTCGACAGTTGCGCGAACAAGGCACAACGGTTTTAATCACAAGCCATTACTTAGAAGAAATCGATGCGCTTGCCGATCGAGTCGCAATTATCGATCGAGGAATTGTGATTTCATCGGGAACGCCTTCTGCCCTCAAAGATCAAGTGGGTGGAGAGCGAATTACTCTGCGAATTCGGGAATTTTCGCCCCTCGACGAAGCCCAAAAAGCGAGATCGCTGCTCGAATCTCTGCCGATGGTTCAAGAAGTGATTATTAACGGAGCGCAGGGCAATTCGTTAAACTTAGTGGTCGCTCCAAATAGTGATGCGTTGACGACGGTTCAGCAAGCTCTTCAGCAAGCGGGACTCCCAACCTTTGGAATCGCTCAATCTCGTCCGAGTTTAGACGATGTATATCTTGCAGCGACGGGGCGAACGTTAATGGATGCCGAATTAGCGGCAGCCGGAAGCCGAGATCCGAAAGCGGAACGCAAGCAAAGTATGAGATAACCCCCATTTCGAGATGGTTTTGTTGCAATGTCATTCACGATTTAATTATGAGTACAACCATTACCCCTGCAAAGGCTTCATTAGAGCAAAAAACCGCGATCGCTCAACCGAATCTTTTCGGTGAATTTCTTCAAGAGACATTCGCAATGACGCGACGGTTATTTATTCAGCTTCAGCGCCGTCCGTCTACGCTGGTTGCAGGCATTATTCAGCCGTTGATGTGGCTCGTTCTGTTTGGTGCGCTGTTTCAGAATGCACCGAAAGGATTGTTTGGGGATCAAGTGAATTACGGACAGTTCTTAGGAGCTGGCGTGATCGTGTTTACAGCATTCGGCGGCGCATTAAATGCGGGACTTCCCGTGATGTTCGATCGAGAATTTGGTTTTTTAAATCGATTGTTAGTCGCACCGTTAGCATCGAGATTCTCGATCGTGATGGCTTCTGCGATTTTCATCACGACGTTGAGCTTGATTCAAACCGCAGCGATCGTAGTGACGAGTGCCTTTTTAGGTGCAGCATTGCCAGATCCGCTCGGGCTTGCATTGGTCGGATTGATCGTTTTACTGTTGGTCGTTGCGGTCACAGCGTTAAGTTTGGGTTTGGCGTTTGCGCTACCGGGACATATTGAATTGCTTGCCGTGATTTTTGTCACGAATTTACCGTTACTGTTTGCAAGTACCGCGCTCGTTCCGTTGTCGTTTATGCCGAAGTGGTTGCAAATTGTCGCAACATTGAATCCGTTAAGTTATGCGATCGAGCCAATTCGTTACCTCTATCTACACCCGGATTGGAGCTTTGGCAGTGTGATCATGCAGGCTCCTTTCGGTAGTGTGACGTTGGGTGGAGCGTTGCTGATTTTGGTTGGACTTTGTGCGGTCGCGCTTGTCAGTGTTCAACCGCTGATGAAACGCCGATTGGCTTAACTTTCTAATCAAATCGAAATTGGGCAAAGGTAGAATCTAGACTACCTTTGCCCGATTTTTTATGACACGATCGATTATTGTTTTCGGCAGCATCAATATGGATCTCGTGGCGCGAGTTCCCCAATTGCCTCAACCTGGAGAAACCTTATCTGGGTACTCTTTTGCGACGGTTCCGGGAGGGAAAGGGGCAAATCAAGCGGTCGGCGTGGCGAAACTGGGTGGATCAAGTCGGATGATCGGGCGCGTTGGAGAAGATGCGTTTGGGGCGGAATTGCTAAAAAGCCTGCAAGATGCGGGCGTGCAAACGGATTTGATTACGGTCGATCGCACGATTTCATCTGGTGTTGCAATGATTGCAGTAGATGATCGCAGTGAGAATCACATTATCGTGATCCCTGGTGCTAACGGAAATGTTGATACAAGCGATGTCGATCGACTCAAATCAGTGTTGACGAACTCATCAATTTTGCTGTTGCAGCTTGAGATTCCGATCGCGATCGTAGAATCTGCGGCAACGATCGCAAAACAAATCGGTGCAACCGTGATTCTTGATCCTGCACCCGCACCCGCGAACTTTCCAGAGCCGCTTTATCCGCTGATTGATATTTTGACTCCAAACGCGATCGAGACGGCTCAACTCGTAGGATTTCCGATTCAGAATCAATCCGATGCCGATCGTGCGGCAACAGTGCTGCAACAGAAAGGAGCCAAAACGGTTGTGGTCAAACTTGGCTCTCAAGGAGCATTTTGCGCCACGGAACACGATCGCTTCTTTGTTCCAGCTTTTCCGGTAGAAGCAATCGATACGGTGGCGGCGGGAGATGCGTTTAATGCGGGATTGGCAGTTGCGCTGTCGGAAGGATTGCCGATCCAAGATGCGATCGTGTGGGGAGCAGCATCGGGAGCGCTTTCGGTGACAAAATCTGGGGCACAGTCTTCATTAGTTCATCGATCGACGTTTGATGCGTTTTTGAATCAAATGCAAAAACCCTGAGCCGAATACGACACAGGGCGGACTTCTGAACCAAACCTTACCAGAGAGGGGAGAGTAAGCTGAGTAAGCTTTAGATATTCAAACTATAGAAAAATTGATTTCATTCCGTCCCTTTCTTTGGAGTAGAATCGTAACCTAACAAAAGTTAGAGCAATTGATTTAGCAACTACTGCTATCGGTTGAATTCAACAAGGAATGTACGTTAGCGTACTTAAATTTTTGAATTATCCCGTAGATGTTTAGAAAGAATCAATCTGATTCATAAAAGATTGCGTGATCCCATCGAAGCAGTAGATTAGAAGATGCGGTGGTTGTTCTAGAAAACCCTCGTTCTCCCCCTTTGGATGGAAGACGTTCTCTATCGTGAGACGTAGGCTAGGTTTTACTTTGAATTCTAAAAAAATTCCTCTAACGCTTTTCTTCGCTTGGGTAGCAGTTAAAAATGGAATCGTTGCAGCAAATTAACATCTTTGTAGTGGATGACGATCCTGATACGCGGGATCTCTTGCGATTTATGCTGGAGGAAGAAGGCGCGATCGTAACCGTAGCGACCAATGCGAAAGAAGCACTGTCCCTTCTAAAGAAGGAACTTCCAACGATTTTGGTCAGCGATGTCGCAATGCCCGAAATGGACGGATTTCAACTGATTGAGCAAGTGCGTGAATTGCCCCAATGTGCAGAACTTCCCGCGATCGCGCTAACTGCATACGCACGAGAAGAAGACCGTCAGCAAGCAATCCATTCCGGTTTCAATGATTACTTGACAAAACCTGTCGATCCGCTTGAATTAATGCGCCTAATTCAGCGATACTGCATACCGAGCTAGTTAAATTACTCATTTACTCTGTGTAGTTTAATGTAGTTTAATCAATTCGATTTGCACTTGTTTCATTTGATTAGTTTTAATGTTTCCTGAGTCTTCGCTCAAGATTTTAATCGTTAGCGACGATGAATTTGATCGTCACTATTTATCGGATGATCAATTTGTCATTTTAGACGCAACTTCTGCCAGCGATGCTCTCAGGATTTGTCGCACAGAATCGATCGACTTAATTTTATTAAATTCTCTATTCTTAGGAAGTAGCGAACTTTCATTAATAGCAGAAATTAAAACAACATTCGGAAGCTCATCTCCGCCGATCCTGGTGATGACTAGCGAGGAAAGTGAATCGATCGCAGTTCAAGCACTTGAACAAGGGGCGGAAGATTATCTAATCCGCAGTCAAGTCACAGCAAGCAGACTGAATTGCGTGGTGCGAAGAGCGATCGAGAATGCACACCTAAAACGCGAACTTGCCCAAACTCAGCAGGCACTACACGAAAGCCAACGCTACAGTCAGCGGCTCACCGAAGCGATTCCTGGAATTCTCTACATCTATGATTTGGTTGGAAATTGTAATGTTTACACAAATCGCCGAGTTACAGATCTACTCGGATACACACCAGAGCAAGTTCGAGAAATGGGGAGCGACATTTTACCGAAGCTAATTCATCCTGAAGATCTCGATCGAGTTCCGCTACATTTTTCACAGTTCCAAACTGCGCGGGATGATCAGATGTTTGAGTTTGAATATCGAATGCGAAATGCTCAGGGTGAATGGTGCTGGCTGCACACACAGGAAGTTGTATTTCGTCGATCGACTGATGATGGAACGCCTGATCAAATTCTGGGAATCGCTCAACAAGTCATGCAGCGAAAAATGGCGGAGCTTTCTCTGGCTCGATCGAATGAACGATTTGAGCTTGCAGCCGACGCGATCAATAGCCTGATTTACGAATTAGATCTCACGACAGGGTGGGTTGAACGGACTCGCGGATTGGTGAATGTCGTTGGATATTTGCCAGAAGAAGCGGAACCTACCGCGCAATGGTGGCAAGATCTGATTCACCCGGACGATCTAAATTCAACAACTTTGAACGAATTGATCGAACAGGTGAAGCACCTCGATCGATACAAAGGTGAGTATCGAGTGCGACACAAAGACGGGCATTACGTCTGGGTACAAGAACAAGGAATTATCGTTCGCGATGGGGCTAGACAACCGATTCGTATCATCGGCAATACGAATGATATCAGCCAACGCAGAGCGGCAGAGCAGGCATTGCGAGAAAGTGAAGCGAAATTTCGACGGCTGGCAGACTCGAATCTGATCGGAATCTTCTTTGCTGATTTTACCGGGCGAATCTATGAAGCAAATGATGCGTTTCTAGACTTGCTCGGCTACACGCACGAGGAGCTAGAGGCGGGCATCCTCAACTGGCAAACAATGACGCCACCGGGATACGAAGCTCAAGCCCAAGAAGTCGAAGCACAGCTAAGGGCTTCTGGTATTGCGGTTCCTTCTGAGAAAGAGTACTTCCACAAAGACGGCTCTCGCGTTCCGATTTTGATCGGCACAGCGATTTTGGAAGGTCACGAACGCGACGGGTATAGCATCTGTTTTGTGATGGATTTGCGCGATCGTAAACGGGCACTTCAAGAGCGAGAAAAGCTCCTGATTGAAGCCCAAACTGCCCGCGCTGAAGCAGAATCCATCAACCGAAGCAAAGATGAATTTCTCGCAGTCGTCTCTCACGAACTGCGATCGCCGCTCAATTCGATTCTAGGTTGGGCAAAGCTGCTTCAAGCCCGCACGTATGATCCTGAAACGGTGAGTCGTGCCCTTTCTACGATCGAGCGCAATGCTCAAGCACAATCCCAACTGATTGAAGATCTGCTCGATGTCTCCCGCATGATTCACGGAAATCTCCGAATTACACTTGCTCCGGTACATCTTGCTCCGATCGTAGAAATCGCGATCGCAAATGTGCAGCTTGCCGCAGACGCGAAAGAAATTATCGTGCGATCGCAGATTGAACAATCGATCAATCTGGTTCTAGGTGATCCCCACCGATTGCAGCAAGTAATTACTAATTTGTTAACCAATGCGGTTAAATTTACTCCAAACAGCGGTCGTGTTCATGTCATGTTGGGGATTGCGATCGACGATTCCTCGATCGTTGAAATTGCCGTTCGCGATACTGGAAAAGGAATCGATGCGGAATTTTTACCTCATGTGTTCGATCGATTTACTCAAGCTGAAAGTGATTCGAGTCGATCAAAGGATGGATTGGGTTTGGGGCTAGCAATTTCGCGTCACTTAGTAGAGTTGCATCAAGGTACAATTCGCGCTGAAAGTCCTGGAACAAATCAAGGTGCAGTTTTTACGGTGCGATTGCCTTTGATTCTGGATTGACGATCGAGAACTAAATCACTTTGATCACTGTAAAGGTGGCTCTTCTCACTCCAAGTCGCTACTGTGTATGCACAACTATGTTTATCGCTTCGTTTGGGTCGGCTTCTGCCCCCTAAATCCCCCATTCTGGGGGACTTTGAGCAGAGAAATTTCAGAACCCCAAAAAGCTTTTAAGATTCTAAGTCCCCCAGAATGGGGGGACTTAGGGGGCGAACACTTTAGCAATAACAGATCGATCGCGAGACTTGTGCATATAGAGTAGCTCCCAACCTGGGAGAGAACTTGCAACAAAAAACCCTTTGCCGCAACAGCAAAGGGAGAACTTAGAAGAGAGTAGTCATAGACAATTAAGCGTTAAGCATTCGGCAGAGTTGAGCTTGTATAGGCATCTGCCACAACAAATGCAGGAACGCGAGAACCGTAGTCGATCGAGTTTCCGGTGATCGATTCTGAAAGCTTTTCAAACGACTCCGATCGCCAATTGCGAGCATGAATCGGCTTGGATTGTTCTCCCAAAAAGTAAGTCAACGAACCCAACAGAGCAACCGCGACCCAACCCACAACCAATAAACTGATGAGAATAAACATCTGCGGCTCCTGTAACGTTCTGTTTCCTTATGTAAATTAATGTAACAGAAACTTGCCACAATTAGCAAATTACTCATTTGTCGTGATAACCGAACCCTAGTTTTTAAGCGCCAAACTCTTTCGGTAATGTGATTCGCGATCGCGTAACAATCCTTGGATCTCTAATCTGCGCCCGCGATCTAAGATAAAGACAGTCGCGTTTGGCAAAGTGAGTTATCGAAACCGTCTACGGAAACCTCAACGGCTTGAAAACAAGCCAACTTAAACAGCTACAGCGGTTGTATCATCAACGCTTACCCGGAGATCGCATCACTACCGCCGAGTTTGCTCAACGGATCGCCGCAATTAGCTCAGAAATCAGTCAGCCTGTCTGTACCTACGTCAATCGTCGAGGTCAAGTGATTCGAGTCGGCGTGGGAACGCTGCGACAAACTCAAATTCCGATGCTAGAACTTCCACGTTATGGGGCAGAGCGGCTCTGTGGGATTCGCTGTATTGCAACGCAACTGAAGCAAGATCCGCCCGGAGAATCGATGCTGACGGTCATGGCGCTTCAGCGATTAGATGCGTTTGTAGCATTGACGCTAACCGGGGGTGGATTTGAGCGTAGAGGCGGCGGCGCGACGGGATATGTGAGAGGTGTTTATCTGGCGCATTTAGTTCCGCATCCAGAGGCAAATTGGACAATTTCACCGCCGCTGAGTTTGGACACTGTGGCGGAGCAGGACTTTCTCTCACTGGTCGAGGGACTCGAAGAAGAGTTTCGGCGGGAGTATGTCGCGCAGCAAGTCGATCGAGATCATGATCAAGTGCTGATTGTGGGATTGCAAACGGATAGTCGATCGACGCAAATTTTCAAAACAGGTTTAGAAGAACTGGCGCGACTGGTGGAAACCGCAGGCGGCGAAGTGCTAGAAACCATGACGCAAAAACGCCCTCGTCCTCATCCTCAAACGGTTGTGGGAGAAGGAAAAATTCAGGAAATTACCTTAGCAGCTCAAACGATCGGGGCAAATCTAATTGTGTTCGATCGCGATCTTTCCCCTGCTCAAATCCGCAATTTAGAAACGCAAATTGGGCTGCGAATTGTCGATCGTACTGAAGTGATTCTTGATATTTTTGCTCAACGCGCTCAGTCTGGAGCTGGAAAACTCCAAGTCGAACTGGCTCAGCTTGAATATATGCTGCCAAGACTGACAGGACGCGGACAAGCAATGTCTCGACTCGGTGGCGGGATTGGGACACGAGGCCCTGGAGAAACTAAGCTTGAAACCGAACGTCGATCGATTCAGCGTCGAATTACTCGACTCCAGCAAGAAGTCAATCAGCTTCAGGCACATCGCGCCCGACTGAGACAGCGAAGACAACATGAAGAAGTTCCCTCGATCGCAGTAGTCGGTTATACCAATGCAGGTAAATCAACGCTACTAAATGCTTTAACGAATGCCGAAGTTTATACGGCTGATCAACTGTTCGCAACACTCGATCCAACGACTCGACGCTTAACCGTAACAGATTCAGAAACGCTCGGCAGCACACAGATTCTACTAACTGATACCGTCGGATTTATACATGAGTTACCGCCGTCGTTAATGGATGCGTTTCGAGCAACTTTAGAGGAAGTGACCGAAGCGGATGCACTATTGCACGTCGTAGATTTATCGCATCCTGCTTGGCAAACTCAGATTCGAGCAGTGATGCAAATCCTGTCCGAAATGCCGATTACTCCCGGCCCTGCACTGTTGGCGTTTAACAAAATCGATCAAGTCGATGCCGAACAACTCGCGATTGCGCGTGAAGAATTTCCACAAGCGGCATTTATTTCAGCACACGAACGCTTAGGACTGGAAACGCTCCGACAGCGCTTGTGTCACCTGATTCGTTACGCCATGACAAATTAGAAATTTAAACGCAAAAAAGCCCTCGATCGAGGGCTTTTTTGCACGATTGATTTTAACGATCGCGAATTCAATCACTTCCATCATTGCGGGGTTGTCTTGCCCTCACCCCAACCCTCTCTCATTTTGGGAGAGGGAGCAAGACGAAATCCGGTTCCCCTTCTCCCAAAATGGGAGAAGGGGCTAGGGGATGAGGGCGAAGATCTCAGCGTTCACTAATTTATTTTCCTAAGCGTGTTTTACCAAAGTTCCAATCTCAGACTGAATTGGCAGAACATTCAAAGTATCTAATGTTGAGCAGTATTTCAAATCTTCCAGACAGTGCAATCGCAGCAATCGCTTCCCGTGACTCGCGTGATGCAGCAAACCGAGTAAATCATCCTGCCACCGTTGATACAGTGCAACCGCGCCCACCGTTTCATCATTGCCCACTAATTCTTCAAGCGAACACCCCAATCGATCTGCAACACTTTGTACGATCGCGCCCGCGCAGACCGTATCTTCTAGCGCAAACGAGCCTTCCCAACCCGCACCCACGATCCAAACTGCTTCCGGTTGATGCTCAACCAAATAGTCCACCACAGCATGACGGTTGATCAATGCCGCTGCTAACACGCTCGGAGAAGCCTGAATTTTTTGCAGTGCCCGCGTTCCGTTCGTCGTGCTGATAAATAATTGCTTTCCGCCCATCAGTTCGGGTGTGCAATCAAGCGGTGAATTACCGAGATCACAACCTGCCACTTTACTGCCGCCGCGTTCTCCTGCTCTGAGGCGCTTTTCGGGTAAGACTGACTCACTTTCGTGAACCAGCTTTTCCATGTCACTAAACACATGAACCGCATCTGCGCCTGCCGAAAGCGCGGTCACGATCGTACTCGTTGCCCGTAAAACATCAATCGCGATCGCACAATCAGCAGCGTTTTGTATCGGCGTGAGTTCGGGCGTGTGAAAGACAGAAAATTTCATAGGGTGTAGAGGGGTGGGACTGCGTGGACTTGACAAATTGAAGGGGGTCGCAGCCTTCAGGATACTAAATGCGCGACGAAGTTATGAAATACATCTTAACGGTATGCGATAGAGTCTAATCAATGGTTGCCCAGAGGCGCTATTGCGTATACGGTATGAGTGATTGTGAAGACGATCATGCGGATCGTAATGATTCTTGAACAAAATTAGATTGATTGAACGCTCATAATCTCTCTAGAATTGATACCACTCTAAAGAGTTGCAGGAGCAATTATGTCACAACGCCCGATCCTTCTTGGCATTGTTGGAGATAGCGCGGCTGGAAAGACCACACTGACACGAGGCATTGCTCAGGTTTTAGGTGAAGAGAACGTGACGATCATTTGCACCGACGACTATCATAAATACGATCGCATCGATCGCGGTCGTATTGGCATTACGGCACTGCACCCAGACTGCAACCATTTGGACATTATGCAGCAGCATTTATCGCTGTTGCAATCGGGACAACCCATTCTCAAACCAAATTACAGCCATAAATCTGGAACGTTTGAAGCGCCCACCTACATCAAGCCGAATCGCTTCATTATTATCGAAGGCTTGCTTGGTTATTCGACTCGTGCTGCGCGGGATTGTTATGACGTGAAGGTATATCTTGCGCCGCCTGAATCTTTGCGCTCGCAGTGGAAAGTAAAGCGGGATACGCAGAAGCGCGGCTACACTGAGAAGCAAGTTTTAGAAGAAATGCGGAAGCGTGAACCGGACTCTGCGGAATTTATTCGCCCTCAGCGATCGTGGGCGGATATGGTAGTGAGCTTTTGCCCGCCAGAGCCTTCCCCGGCTGCAAATGGTCATTTAAATGTAAAACTGGTGCTACGTCCGACAATTCCGCATCCAGAGTTAACGAGCGTGGTGGGAGATGATGCACCGACGAGATCGGCAATTCGGTTGGGACTCGATCGAGATATGGGAAAGCCCGTCGATGTGTTGGAAATTGATGGACACGCGACAAAGGATCAGGTGATTCATTTAGAGCGATTTATCTGCGATGAGCTTCCAGCATTATCAAATGTCTGTAATCCGACAGGCGAAACGGATTTAGGAAGGGTGTCGGGAACGACAGGTGAGATGATTCAAAGTCATCCGCTGGCAATGACGCAGTTGTTGATTGTGTATCACATGATAAAAGCGACAAGAGCGCTTTAAGAGATACCATCTCACAAATTAGCCCTTATAGAACAAGCTAAGAACTGGAAGTTTTTAGAGCTTTGGGTTGATCCAATCATTTTCCCACCAAAAGCTCTAATGCTGGGTGGCGATCGAGATGGAACTTGTCGAATCTTCGATCCTGCACTCGAATATAAACTCATCGTCGTTCACTCAACTTATGAAGCGGCGCAAGAATGGCTGCTTGAAGATGAGTATGAACGAGCCAACGGGCAGCTTTTACCAGAAAAAATTCTGTGAGTGTCTATTTGTTATGAACAGAAAACGCTTTTTCACGCTTGCGGTTTGGTTCTCGATCGTTGTTTCGATCGTAGCAGGATGCCAACCTACGAATCAGATTGTTAGTTCTACTACAATTACGGTTTCAGCAGCCTCTAGCTTGAATGATGCTTTTCAGGAACTTGGCAAGCAGTGGGAGCAAGAGACAGGCAACAAAATCACTTTTAGCTTCGGCTCGACCGGGCAACTCGCTCAACAAATTGAACGAGGAGCTTCACCAGATTTGTTTGTCGCTGCCGATCGCCAACAGATTGAAGCATTAGATCAAAAAGCATTGATTCAATCGAACACCAAAAAACTCTATGGTCGAGGTCGGCTTGTGATCTGGACAAAGCAGGATAGTCCATTAACAATAAAGGACTTGAAAGATCTCACCCGATCAGAGGTCAAACGAATTGCGATCGCGAGTCTCGATCGAGCGCCCTATGGAGTAGCTGCCAAACAAGCATTAGAGTCGCTTGGAATTTGGCAAGCAGTTCAACCCAAGTTGGTCTTTGCAGAGAACATTCGGCAAGCCCAGCAGTATGCAGAAACGGGAAATGTAGATGTTGCGCTGACAGCTCTATCATTAAGTGTAAAAAAGCCTGGAAAATGGCAACTCGTCGCTGAAAATCTGCACCAACCTCTCGATCAAATGATGGCAGTGCCGAAGAGCGCAAAACATCCAGAACAAGGCAAGCTTTTCGCTGATTTTATCAATAGTCAAAAAGGTAGACCGACAATGCAAAAATATGGCTTCGTTCTACCCGGTGAATCCGTCGCAAAAGAATGAATCTATCACCTTACTTTCTCTCCCTACAAGTCACGATCGTTGCAACAATTATTCTATTTGGGGTCGGGCTTGGAACTGCGATCGTTCTAGCGCGGACTCGATTCCCTGGTGAGGTTATTGTTTCGACAGTGCTAAATTTGCCTTTAGTGTTGCCGCCGAGTGTGGTTGGATTCTATCTGCTGATTGGATTGGGGCGAGGTAGTCTGATTCGCGACTGGTTCGGGATTGATATCTTGTTTACTTGGCAAGCGGCAGCGATCGCGTCTGCGGTAGTAGCCTTGCCGTTGATGATTGAATCGTCTCGATCAGCGATCTCTGCCGTGCATCCTGAACTAGAAGCCGCTGCTCGAACATTGGGATCGTCAGAGTTAGAAGTCTTGCGTCGGATCACGTTACCCATGGCAAAGTCTGGGATTTTAGCAGGCTTTATCCTATCGGTCGCGAGAGCAATGGGAGAGTTTGGTGCGACGTTGATGGTGGCGGCAAATATTCCAGGACAGACACAAACCTTACCTTTAGCGATTTATGATGCAGTGCAAAATCAAGAGTACGATCGAGCGCATCAAATGGTTGCAGTCATGACTTTATGGACGTTCTGTTTATTGCTCTGGGCGCGTCGATTAGAGCGACAGAAACGATCTCATCAAAGCTTATCTTGACAAAAATCTGTTTTCTTGTAGAGTAGTACAAATAATCTAATAGATCATGGGAGGCTAGCACACCATGACTTACAGTGCTTGCAATGTAGATATCCACCTGTGTAACGAAGAAACGGAAGACGATCGCGAAGAATGGGACGACGCAGAATACGACGACTGGATTACGGATCATTATTCCGAACTCGCAGATTTCTACCAACAAGTTTCAGATGAGGAAGAGGCACTGCGGCACGATCGCATTATTCGAGACTATGAGTTTCAAGCACGAGGCGGCTTTTTGCCGGGAGATACCGTCATGGCAGAAGTAGAGCCAGGATGCTGGTCGCGCAGTACAGTTCTTTTAGTGGGTGTCGCGACATTCACTGTGGTTGCAGAGCAATCCACTACGATTCAGGTTGCTTCTCAAATCAATGCTTGGTGGCTCGATTGAAGGTGGGTTTGATCAAGATTGAAGTGTGTATAAATTAAAAAACGGCATTCCAGTCGATCGTCTTCCTGAACCATTCCAATACAATCGAAGAGATTCCAGTCACAGGAGAACGGTCATGCTAACTTGGGGCACGTTACTGAAACAAAGCGCTCAAACCGCGCTCGAGCAACTTCTTGAGAAGCTTGGATGGAAAACGATCGCTACGATCGCGCTCCTCCTGCTGACGCTGTTCGGTGCGCCCTTTTTGATTCATTCTCACCCTTCCACCGTCGAAGTCAAAAGTCTTATCTTCGCTGGGTTGCAAAATGTCGATGAGTTGGCGACTGTGACAATGGATGCCAAAGCAACGGTGAAATTAGAAAAAACAAACGAGTTTTTGGGGATGCAGATCGGGCAAACGAACTTTGTGTATGAAGGAGTGAGCAAAGTTCAAGCAGGCATCAACCTCAAGCAATTACAAGTGCAATCGATCAGCCCCGACAGGCGTAAAGTTCACATCGTCCTCCCTGCCCCTTACATTCGAGACTTGGGCTTGGATGTGGAACACTCAACGATTCTGGCAGACTACACCGACTGGTTTGCCGATAAATCCACACCTGAACTTCAAGAAGAAGCTCAACTCAAAGCAATGGCGGTGATCAAACAGCAATCGTGTGAAGGACGCATCTTAGAAGCGGCAAATAGTAGTGCGAAAGCTCTCCTAACCGGAGTTCTCACAAAGGTCGGCTTTAATCAGATTGAGATTGATACGCAGCTTCCTCAAGAAAGCGCTTGTCGCTGAAGTTCCTCTAAATCGCTTAGAACAGCAAATCGATGCCGCCACAGACAAACGAACCGAGCTACTTAACTCACTAATGGCGCAAGTGTAATTTCCGATGCTGCAAATTTAGCGCGATCGTCATCTGCTTTGTGCGATCTCTTCTAGAGTGACTTGCGATCCCGCTACTGCGCCTCTTATGCAGTGTTGGCGGAACGTCGTCAATACGACTAAACTCCACTACGGTTGCAGCACCCCAGAGGTCTAGATGACTAGGGTGCTTCTCCTGCCAGATTCAACACTTTGTTGTAAAGTGTAACCCGATCCGAAAATTCGCTTGTTGAATTAAAGCATCCATGATTAGGCAAACTTCTAGGATCAGACCTTGGTTCTTAGCCGCGAGTAGAACGCCTAATATCCCAGTAATTCTTAAACCTTGACGTTTTGCTTCCTGTCGTCCTATGGGTTATTTGAGTTTGTCCTTCATCAACAGGTGTTTAAGTTCCCTAAGCTTGAACTGTATGGCGTTTTTTCACGAGTCAAGTAGGATCGCTATATCTGCGGCACTACCCGACCTTTGAAATTTTAGGCTTAACGTTTGAGCTGAGTTCGAGTCAAGTTCATGCAGTGGTGCAGTATTGGTTGCCATTTTTGCGTCAAGCCTTACCTGCAAGTCTGTCCGAAGAACTGGGCGACTTTGGGGCGGCTTGGTCAGTGGTCACAGAAATGCTGACGGAGTGGGAGTTGATTGTCGATAGCACCGAGCAAGTGCGCCAACGTCCGGGTGACTCTGAACTTCAGAAGCAATACTACTCTGGCAAGAAGAAGCAAACGACCTACAAACAATCGGTGATTGGTTTCCCGGATGGCAG